>QFCS01000681.1_pt1 | contig 192400 bp, 186 predicted proteins | sample 3576561 | NCBI WGS metagenome assembly QFCS01
CGCGGCTGGCGTGTTCTATCCGTTCACGGGCTGGCTGCTCTCCCCATTGATCGCGGCGCTGGCGATGAGCCTGAGTTCTGCTTCTGTGATTTTCAATGCGCTTCGGTTGCGCGGCGTGAAGTAGCCCAGGATGATTTGGAGGCCGCTATCAAGTCGAACAGGTCGAAAATCAAGTCTTCAGATTGATTGACATCAATTCCCCAACACAATCACCTGGCTAACATATCCTCATGATCTGCTTTAGACGCATCGTCGCGCAATGGGGCCGCTGGATTGCAAGCGGTTTCGTCGTGACCTTGCTCTTTTCGCAGGTCGCATTGGCGATGTATGCCTGCCCCAAGCTGGACTCGGACACCCACATCGCCTCAATGCAACTAGCAGGCATGGCCATGGAGGATGCCGCCAGCATGCCCGGCATGCCGGACTGCCACGCCATGCCGGGGACCATGGACGGCGAGGCGCCGCAGTTGTGCCGCGCACATTGCAGCGGCGATGGCAGGCCAGCGCCTTCATTGCAAGGCTTGGACGTCCAGACTCTCGCAGCCCAGGCGGTCTGGTTCGCGTACATGCTTCCAGCCGTGATCGAAGCCCACGCGGCAGCCGGGCAGCGCGTCGCCCATGTCCCGCCCGACCATCGAGCGGGCTTTCCACCGATCTACCTCACGTTTCAAGTCCTGCGGAATTGATGCACGTGTCCGTGCTCGCCGCGCACCGATGCGGCAGACCACGTGATTTCGTGAACATCAATTCCGAGGACAAACATGTTTACTCCCTTTTTTGGCGCACCCGAGGGACGCCCTTCGGCGTTCGGCCGAGGCTCTATACCGGCCTCGATGCGATTGCCTCGTCTGAAAGCTATCAGCATCGCGTTGGCGGGTAGCGCTCTTGTTGCGCCTGTAGCTTACGCACTCGATTTTGCTGAGGCACGCCTTATCGCGGAGCAGCAGAGCCCGCGCATGAACGCGCAGCAGTTGCAGGTCAACGTCGCCGAATCGGTGCAGAAGGCGGCAGGCTCGCTGCCCGATCCCAAGCTCTCGCTCGGCATCGAAAACTACCCCATCAGCGGCATGGATCGCTGGAGCATGACGCGCGAATCCATGACGATGCAGCGCCTGGCGCTCATGCAGGAAGTGCCCAACAGGGCCAAGCGCGACGCCCAGGTCGCCAGTGCGCAGGCGCGTGTGGATCGAGAGCGCGCGGCGCTGGTTTTGCAGCGATTGCAGATCCGCCAGGAACTCAGCCTGGCGTGGATCGCCGCGCAGGCGGTGGAGCAACGGGAGATACTGCTGACGGAACTGCTCGCGGAGAACCAGCGCCTGCAAGACAGTCTCCCCGCTCGCGTCGCCGGCGGCACGGCCCAGGCTGGCGACCTGTTGGTCGCGCAACAGGAGGCGCTGACACTCACGGACCGCCGTGACGATCTACAGCGGGACCGGGCCAAGGCCAGGGCCGCATTGCGGCGCTGGGTGGGCTCCAGGGCCGACGAAGCACTGCAAGGCGATCCAGGCCCGCTCACTCGCCCCGTCGCGCAACTGCGCACAGAACTGGCGAATCACGCGGAGCTTGAACTCTATCCGGCGATGCAAAGCATGGCCCGGGCCGAGTCCCGCGAAGCCCAATCAGAGACCCGCGGCGATTGGGCCTGGGAGATTGCCTATAGCCGGCGTGATCGCCGATGGGGCGACATGGTGTCATTCCAGGTGACATTCGATCTGCCATGGCAGAAGGATCGACGCCAAGTGCCCATGATCGAGGCAAAACGGCACGAGTTGGAGCGTCTGGACGCCGAACGCGAAGACGTGGCGCGGCGGCATTTGCAGGAGTTGGACGACAGCGCCGCCGAACTCCAAGCGTTGAACAGCCAGATCGACCGCCTGCAGACCGCCGGCTTGCAGCTGGTACGGAACCGAGCGGCGCTTGCGTTGAGCAACTACCGATCCGCCAAGGGGGACCTGAGCGCTGTGCTCAGTGCACGCGCCCAGGTGCTGGAGACGCGCATGCGTCTGATCGACCTCGGAGCGCAGCGCGACAGCCTCGTCGCCCGACTGAACAGCCTGATCGCGGACTGAGTGGAGACCCTCGCCATGAATACCTCTTCGAGAAACATTCTTGCCGGCTTGACGCTGGTTGCTGCCGGTATTGCCGTTGGATGGGGCGTCCCCCAATGGCGCGCCGGCCACCTCAGCGGCTCCCCCGCTGCCAACATCACCGTTGCAAGCGCTCCGACCGAGCGCAAGGTGCTGTATTGGTACGACCCGATGGTGCCGACCCAGAAGTTCGACAAGCCCGGCAAGTCGCCCTACATGGACATGCCGTTGATGCCGAAGTACGCGGATGAAGACACGCAAGACAGCACGGGCCTCAGCGTGTCGGCGCAAGCGGTGCAAGCCCTGGGGCTGCGTACAGCCGAAGTCCTGCAAGGCAAGATCGGCGCAGATGTGAACGTCGTGGGCACCGTGCTGCTCAACGACCGCGACGTCAGCATCGTGCAGGCGCGGACCGCTGGCTTCGTCGAGCGTGTCTACGCACGGGCTGCGGGCGACGTGATCGCAGCAGGGGCACCGCTGGCTGACCTATTGCTGCCGGAGTGGATCGCCGCACAGCGCGAGTTTCTCTCGGTTCGCGCGATGGGCGACGCACCGTTGACCGCAGCTGCCCGCCAACGGCTGCTGCTGCTCGGCATGCCGCAAGCCCTGATCGCCCAGGTGGAGCGCACAGGCGAGCCCAAGGGGCTGTACACGGTCACAACACCTCAAGGCGGCTTGGTGGCCGAACTGATGGTGCGCCAGGGCATGACGGTTTCCGCCGGGGAAAGCCTGGCCAGGGTGAATGGCTTGGCCACGGTGTGGATCGAAGCGGCCGTCCCCGAAGCACAAAGCGGACCATTGCAGGTCGGCCAAACGGCGCAGGTCCGGCTGGCGGCGTTTCCCGGTGAAGTGCTCCAGGCGCGCATCGTGAGCATCCTGCCCGAAGCCAACCGCGACACCCGTACGGTGCGAGTGCGGCTTGAAATGGCCAATCCCGGCCAGCGCCTGAAGGCCGGCATGTCCGGCCAGATCGCGCTCAAAGGCAACGAACAGCCCGCGCTGCTTGTTCCCAGCGAAGCGGTCATCCGCACCGGCAAGCGCGCACTGGCCTATGTGGTCGATGGACCCGGCAAGTTCCATCCCGTGGAGGTCCAGGTGGGCGCGGAGGTAGGCGATCAACTGGTGGTCAACGGCGGGCTCGCGGCGGGACAGCAGGTGGTGGCCTCGGCGCAGTTCCTGATCGATTCGGAAGCCAGCCTGCGGGGCGTGCTGCCTGCAGGTGCCGCGGCGTCCGCACCTGCATCGCCGCACAACGGGCACGGCACATCGTCGCCACCGGCCGCGGCCACCAACGCTTTCGTGGTGCGCGGCGTGATCGAGGAGATGTCGCCCACCGAGCTGACGCTGGCGCACGAGGCCGTGCCAGCCCTCCAATGGCCGGCCATGACCATGGGCTTCAAGCTGAGCAGCCCGCAGCTCGCCGAGGGTCTTTCGGTTCGGCAGCAGGTGCGATTCACCTTCTCCAAGCAAGGTGAGGGCTACGTGATCACCGCCATCGAAAAGGTGCAGCCATGATCGCCAAGCTGATTCGATGGTCGGTGGCCAATCGCTTCCTGGTGCTGCTGGCCACCGCCATGCTCACGGCATGGGGCGTGTGGGGCGTTCGCAGCACGCCCGTGGATGCGCTGCCGGACTTGTCAGACGTGCAGGTCATCATTCGCACCAACTACCCAGGACAGGCGCCGCAGATCGTCGAGAACCAGGTCACCTACCCGTTGGCCACCACCATGCTGTCGGTGCCAGGGGCCAAGACCGTGCGCGGCTTCTCGTTCTTTGGCGACTCGTTCGTCTATGTCTTGTTCGAGGACGGAACCGACCTGTACTGGGCCCGCTCACGGGTACTGGAATACCTGAACCAGGTCCAGGGCCGATTGCCCGCCACGGCGAAGCCGGCCCTGGGTCCGGACGCCACAGGCGTCGGCTGGATCTTCCAGTACGCGCTCGTGGATCGCACGGGCAAGAACGATCTGGCGCAACTGCGTGCGTTACAGGACTGGTTCCTGAAGTTCGAACTCAAGAGCCTGCCCAACGTGGCCGAGGTGGCATCGGTGGGGGGCATGGTCAAGCAGTACCAGGTCGTGCTCGACCCGATCAAGTTGGCGTCCTATGGCCTCAGTCAGGCTCAAGTCCGCGATGCCCTGATGGGGGCCAACCAGGAGACCGGCGGCTCCGTCCTGGAATTGTCAGGCGCGGAGTACATGGTCCGCGCGAGCGGCTACCTCAAGACCCTGGACGAGTTCCGGGAGATCCCCTTGACGGCACGCGGCGGTGTGCCGGTGCGGCTGGGGGATGTGGCGACGCTCCAGATAGGCCCGGAGATGCGGCGTGGCATTGCCGAACTCGACGGAGAAGGCGAGGTCGCCGGCGGCGTGGTGGTGCTGCGCTCCGGCAAGAATGCCCAGGAGACGATCGCTGCCCTCAAGGCCAAGCTCGCGGAGCTGCAGGGCAGCCTGCCGCCGGGCGTCGAGATCGTCACCACCTACGACCGCAGCGCGCTGATCGAGCGGGCCATTCGCAATCTCACGACCAAGCTGGGCGAAGAGTTTCTGGTGGTGGCGCTGGTCTGCGCATTGTTCCTTTGGCATCTTCGCTCTGCGTTGGTGGCCATCATTTCCCTCCCGCTGGGCGTGATGACGGCATTCCTTGTCATGCGCTACCAGGGCATCAACGCCAACATCATGTCGCTGGGGGGGATTGCCATCGCCGTGGGGGCGATGGTGGATGCAGCGGTGGTGATGATCGAGAACGCCCACAAGAAGCTGGAGGCTTGGCAGCACGCGCACCCAGATCAACGGCTGCAGGGCAAGGAACGGTGGGACGTGATCACACAGGCCGCGGAGGAAGTCGGTCCTGCGCTCTTCTTCTCGCTGCTCATCATCACGCTCTCGTTCATCCCGGTCTTCACCCTAGAAGCGCAGGAAGGCCGGCTGTTCGGCCCGCTGGCGTTCACCAAGACCTACGCGATGGCCGCGGCCGCAGGGCTGTCAGTGACGCTGATTCCCGTACTCATGGGCTACTGGATTCGCGGGCGTATCCCGGATGAGCAGAAGAACCCCATCACCCGCATCCTGATCGCGGCCTACCGGCCAGCACTGGAGTGGGTACTGCGCCGGCCCAAGGCGACGCTGCTGATCGCCGTGCTGGCCTTGGCGACCACCGCCTGGCCCTTGGCGCGGCTCGGCGGTGAGTTTCTGCCGAGGTTGGACGAAGGGGACCTGCTCTACATGCCCTCGGCCCTGCCGGGACTCTCGGCGCAGCGCGCCACGGAGTTGCTGCAGCTGAGCAACCGCATGATCAAGACCGTGCCTGAAGTGGACAAGGTGTTCGGCAAGGCAGGACGGGCTGAAACGGCAACCGATCCGGCGCCACTGGAGATGTTCGAGACCACGGTGAAGCTCAAGCCCAGGGAGCAATGGCGTCCAGGCATGACGCCCGAAAAGCTCGTGGAAGAGCTGGACCGTGCCGTGAAGATCCCGGGCCTGTCCAACATCTGGATTCCCCCCATCCGCAATCGCATCGACATGCTGGCCACTGGCATCAAGAGCCCGATCGGGGTGAAGGTGACCGGCAACGACCTGGGCGTCATCGATCGCATCGCTGCAGAGGTCGAGCAGGTCGCCAAGGGCATTCCCGGCGTGACGTCATCCCTCGCGGAGCGCTTGACGGGCGGGCGCTACGTGGATGTTCAGATCGACCGCGTAGCCGCCGGTCGCTACGGCCTGAACATCGCCGATGTCCAGGCGGTCATCGCCGGCGCGGTTGGTGGCGAAAACGTCTCGGAAACGGTCGAGGGGCTTGCCCGCTTTCCGATCAATCTGCGCTACGCGCGAGAATGGCGTGATTCACCACAACGGCTGGCAGAACTACCCATCTTCACGCCGATGGGTCAGCAGATCACGTTGGGGACCGTGGCACGCATCGCGATCACCGATGGACCGCCCATGCTCAAGAGCGAGAACGCACGGCCCTCCGGTTGGGTCTATGTCGATGTGCGCGGCCGTGATCTAGCCTCGGTGGCCAACGAACTGCGCGATGCCATCGGGCAGCAGGTCAAGCTGGAGCCGGGTGTGAGCATCACCTACTCCGGGCAGTTCGAATACATGGAGCGGGCCAATGCACGCCTGAAGGTTGTGGTGCCTGCCACCCTGTTGATCATCTTCGTTCTGTTGTACCTGACCTTCGCGCGTGTGGACGAAGCGGGCTTGATCATGGCGACCTTGCCCTTCGCGCTCACGGGGGGCATCTGGTTCCTGTACCTGCTGAATTACAACCTGTCCATCGCCACCGGCGTGGGATTCATTGCGCTGGCAGGTGTGGCGGCGGAGTTCGGCGTAGTGATGCTCATCTATCTGAAGCAGGCCTTGGCGGAACGTTGCCCGGATGGCCGCAACCCAACGCGAGAAGAACTGCTCGATGCGATCCGGGAAGGCGCCGTGCTGCGCGTGCGGCCAAAAGCGATGACCGTCGCGGTCATCCTGGCGGGCTTGGTCCCCATTGTCTGGGGCAGCGGTACGGGCTCGGAGGTCATGAGCCGCATCGCAGCCCCGATGCTTGGTGGGATGGTGACCGCACCGTTGCTGTCGCTGTTCGTGATTCCGGCTGCCTATCTGCTGATGCGTAAGCCGCGCTAACTTGGCCGTCCAGCAGGGCCTCACGACGAGGCCCTGCTGGACGCGAGGGATCAAGCCGCCCGCGCAGAAGCTGGGAGCATTTCTCTCTGGCAAGGACTTCCTATTGCATTGATCCTTACAAAAAAATAATCATCTGCTCATCACTCTGTCAGGGGTGACCGGATGGCCACAAAAGCGCGTCCTGACGGTGACCGCAACAGATTGAGCGCCACCAGCGTGCTCCCGACCACGCAGACCAGGCACAGAACATAGAAGCGCTCGGTGCTGTCCAGCGGCATGCCAAACAGCGACGCCGATGGCACCGACAGGCCGGCGTTGCCGCCGGTCACGCTCTCCCATCGCGCCAGCACCTCCTCGACGATGCCCGAGTGCATCACGGTGGTGATTCGCTGTGTGAGCACGCCCGACTTCGCCATGCTGTGAAGGCGCTCGATCTTCACGTCTTCGAAATAGGGCCAGCAAGGCTGGCCCAGGCCCCAAGGATGGCTCAAGTCATAGAACTCCAGGCCCATCCTGTTGTTCAGGTTCTCTTCGTAGTCCGTGCCGCGGATGTTGATGGTCATGCTGCTGCTTTCAATGTCTGCATTGGGTTGATTTGTGGTCTTCACATTTAGTGAACACATGGTCACTATATCGACGTGCGCAAGAAACCCGATCTAGGGTTTACCCGCTCCATCGTTGCAAGAACACGCGGTGGCAATCGCGCGCGTACAGTCGTCATCCGGCGGGCTTGCCATTGCCGGTTCTGCCAGAGCACGACACTTCAATCACCCGATCCGCGATCTATCCATGCCGGCCCGAAAGCCCCAGACGTCGCCTCAGCCCCCTTCCCTTCCGGCGAAGAAGCGTGGGGTCGCTCGCGCCAAAACCGTTCCGCCCGGCCACAACGGCAGCGAGCGCGTGCGCGCACCGCGAATGGCACCCCAAGAGCGAGAAAGCGTCATCCTTGATCGCGCCATCGAGCATTTCGCCGCGGAAGGTTTCTCAGCCAGCACGCGCGAACTCGCGCAAAGCATCGGTGTGACCCATTCCCTGCTCTACAAGTACTTTCCCACCAAGGAAGCCTTGCTGGACAAGGTCTATGAGCGCGTGTATCTCGCACGCATGGGGGCCATGCCCGAGCACCTGCTCGCCGATCGATCGATTCCGATCCAGGATCGGCTCAAGCTCTACTACAAGACCTATGCGCAGTCGATCACGCAGAGCGACTGGGTCCGCATCTTCATGTTCGCCGGGCTCAAGGGAACGGACATCCACCAGCGCCTGCTGGCCCTGGTGCGGGAACGCATTTTCATTCCGGTGATGCGTGAGTTGCGCGCGGAGCTAGAACTCGGCCCCCCCAAGAGCAAGGACGAGATGGAGCTCCAGATCGAGCTCGTCTGGGGCCTGCACGCGAGCATCTTCTACCTGGGCATTCGCAAGTGGATCTACGACGTGCCGATCCCCAAGGATGTTGATGCTTTGATCGACGCGCTTGTTGAGGTTTTCTACCTCGGCCTCAAGGCCCGAAGCTCGGGTCTAACCAACCAGCAATGCAGTTCGTAGCTGGTGAGCACCGATCGCGTACCGCGATCACACGAGGCCAACTACTTCGCGTCGTCTTCCGCGTAGCTGCACCTTCCCAAACCCAGGTAGCTGTCGATCACGCGCGGATCGTGCATCAAGTCCGCCGAGCTGCCCTCCATGGACACGCGGCCGTTCTCCAGAACATACGCGTAGGACGCCAGTTGCAGCGCGGCCTTGGCGTTCTGTTCCACCAGCAAGGTGCTGATGCCGTGTCGCTTGAGATCGGCCACCACCTTGAAGATCTCGATCACGATCAATGGCGCGAGACCAAGGCTGGGCTCGTCGAGCATCAGCACCCGAGGCCTGGACATCATGGCGCGGCCGATGGCGAGCATCTGGCGCTCGCCGCCGGACAGGCTACCCGCCTCCTGCGACAGCCGCTCCTTCAGGCGCGGGAACAGGGTGTAGACCTCGTCCAGCGTGTCGCGCCAGCCGCGCTCGCGGCGGCGGTGGCGCAGGTAGCCGCCGAGCAGGAGGTTGTCCTCCACGCTCATGCTGGGGAACAACTCGCGCGTCTCGGGCACCAGCGCCAGGCCGGCCCCCAGCCGGCGCTCGGGCGGTCCGAACAGGGGTGCGCCATCGAGGCTCACTTGACCGGTGTCGGCGGGCAGCGTGCCCATGATGCCGTTGAGCAACGTGGACTTGCCCGCACCGTTCGGCCCGATGACCGTGACCACCTCGCCCGGAGGAATGCGCAGGCTGACCTGGTCCAGCGCGCGCACCTGGCCGTAGCTCACGCTGAGGCCGTCGACCTGCAGCAGGGGATGTGGGTGTGTCATGTCGCGCTCCCCAGGTAGGCGTCCAGCACGGCCGGGTCCGCCACCACCTGGGCCGGCGTTCCGCGGGAGATAGGGGCGCCGAAACTCATCACGAACACCTGGTCCGCCAGGCCCATCACGAAGTCCATGTCGTGCTCGACGAAGAGCACGCTCATGCCTTCGGCGCGCAACTGGCGCAGCAGGCGCGCGAGCGCGAGTTTCTCTTGGTGGCGCAAGCCGGCGGCGGGCTCGTCGAGCAGCAGCAGCACCGGGTCGCTGGCGAGGGCGCGCGCGATCTCCACGATGCGTTGCTGGCCCAGCGCGAGGCTGTCGGCCGCCTGGAGCGCGTGCGCGCCTAGGCCCACGCGCTCGATCTGCTTCAAGGCTTCGGCGCGCAGGCGAGCCTCGTCGGCGCGGTCGAGGCGCAGCACGCTGCGCCACAGGCCCGCGCTGCCGCGCTGGTAGGCGCCGATCATCACGTTGTCGAGCACGGTCATGCCGGGCAACAACTTGACGTGCTGGAAGGTGCGTGCCACGCCCCGGCGCGCGATCTCGCGAGAGGCCAGGCGGTCGATGCGCGCGTCGCTGCCCGCCATGCCATGGTGCAGATGGATCTCTCCGTCCGAAGGGGTCAGCACCCCGCTGATCATGTTGAACGAGGTGCTCTTGCCCGCGCCATTGGGACCGATGAGTGCGACGATCTCGCCCGCGCGCACCTGCAGGGCGAGCCGGTTCACCGCCAGCAAGCCGCCGAAGCGCTTGCTCATGCCCTTCACATCGAGAAGCAGGCTTGCCCGTTCAGGCATGGCGCGGCGCGGCAAGGGGTCGGCGGGCGATGGCGGCGCGAGCGCGCGCGACCCGGGCGCCCAGCGTGCGATCAGGCCTTGCGTGAGCAGCGGCCACAGGCCTTTCGGCGAGCGCTGCAGCAGCAGGATGATCAGCAAGCCGAACAGGATGATCTCGAAGTTGCCGGTCTGGCCCACCAGCTGCGGCAGGTAGCGTTGCAACTGGTCCTTCACCACCGTGAACGCCACCGCGCCGGTGACCGCACCCCACAGCGACGCCGCCCCGCCCAGCACCACCATGAACAGGTACTCGATGCCCGCGTTGAGGTGAAAGGGCGTCGGGTTCACGCCGCGCTGCAGGAAGGCGTAGAGCCAGCCCGCCACGGCGGCCAGCGCGGCGGCCACCAGGAACACCACCAGGCGGTAGCGCGCCGTGTGGATGCCGCAGGACTCGGCCATCACCTCGCCCTCGTTGAGCGCGCGGATGGCGCGGCCCGTGCGCGAATCGAGCAGGTTCGCCGACGCCAGGAGACCGAGCGCCACGCACAGCCAGATGAGCCAGAACATCGCCTGGCCGCTGCCCAGGCCGAAACCGAAGGCCTGCAGCGATGGCAAGCCGCTCAGGCCATCGAACTTGCCCAGCAGCTCGGAATTGCTGAACAGGTAGAACAAGGCCAGGGCCCACGCCAGTGTGCCCAGCGGCAGGAAGTGGCCCGACAGGCGCAGCGTCACGACACCCAGCACCAAGGCCAACGCCAATGTCACGGCCACCGCGACGGGCAGCGCCAGCCAGGGCGAGACGCCCGCGCTCAGCACCAGCGTGGCCGAGGTGTAGGCCGACACGCCGACGAAGGCGGCCTGGCCGAAAGACGTCATGCCGGCCACGCCGGTGAGCAGCACCAGGCCGATCGCGACCAGCGCGCCGATGCCCATGTAGTTCGCCTGCGTGAGCCAGAACGGTGGCACGGGCAGCAGGCCGATGCCCAGCAGGGCGAGCAGGAACAGCGTCCAGCCCAGGCGGGACTCGTTCAATCGCCAGCGGCTCATTCGCTCTTCCCCTTGTGCATCACCACCGAGCGCCAGATGAGCACGGGAAAGATGAGCGTGAAGACGATGACTTCCTTGTAGGCGCTGGAGTAGAACGAACCGAAGGACTCGATCAGGCCGACCAGGGCCGCGCCCGCCGCCGTCACCGGGTAGCTGGCCAGGCCGCCGAGCACCGCCGCCACGAAGCCCTTGAGGCCCATCAGGAAGCCGGAGTCGTAGTACACGGTGGTCAGGGGCGCGATCATCACGCCCGACGCCACGCCGATGCCCGCCGCCAGCGCGAAGGCAAAGCGCCCGGCGGAGTCCGGGCTGACGCCCACCAGGCGCGCGCCCGCGGCGTTGACCGCCGTGGCGCGAAGTGCCTTGCCGTTCATGCTGCGGTTGAAATAGAAGTACAGCGCCACCAGCAGCAGGCCACCCAGCGCCACGACTGCCAGACTTTGCGCGGGCACGACGAGCCAGCCCAGGTCCAGCGTGGCGTCCACGAACGGCGTGGTGCGCACGCCTTCGGGGCCGAACATGACGAGCGCGAGGCCCATCAACGAGAAGTGCAGCGCGACGGCGGCGATCAGCAGGACGAGCACCGAGGCGTTGCTGATCGGCTGGAAGGCCAGGCGATAGATCCAGGGTCCGGTGGGCACGATGATGGCCAGGGTGAGCGCGATCTGCACCACCAGGGAACTGGTGGACCAGTTCGTGCGCGCGACCACCATGGCCAGCGCCACGGGCAGGACGATGGTGGTGAGGAAGCTGAGGGCGAGCGCGCGGCCCTTGCCTGGTTCGCCCGGCTCGCGCCAGCAGCGCCAGAGTTCGGTGCAGAACACCGCCGCGCCCAGCGCCACCAGCAGCCACAGGGTGGCGGGCGCGTGACCGGCTTGCAGCGTCGCCAGGGTGAGGGCGCCCAAGGAGACGAACTCACCCTGAGGAATGAAGATGATGCGGGTGACCGCGAACACCAGCACGGTCGACAGTCCCAGCAAGGCGTAGATGGCGCCGTTGGTGAGGCCGTCCTGCAGCAGCACCAGCGCGATGGAGAGATCCATGGGAAGAGGTCCTAGAGGTCCAGCACCAGCCGTGGCGACAGCGAGCGCGAGACGCAGATGTAGAGAGAGTCGTTGGCCTCGCGCTCGGCGTCGCTGAGCACGTAGTCGCGGTGGTCGGGCTGCCCCTGCAGCACCGCCACGCGGCAGGTGCCGCACACGCCTTGCTGACAGGAGGACGGGCAGTCCACGCCAGCGGCCTCCAGCACGGACAGGATGCTGTCGTCCGGCCCCACGGGCAGGGTGAGGCCCGTGCGGGCGAGGTGCACCTCGAAGTGGTCGAGCGCGGTGGCCGCTGCGGGAGCGGGCGGCGCCGAGAAGCGCTCGAAGTGCAGGCGCGAGGACGGCAGGCCCAGCGCCTCGCCGGTGCGTGCCACCGCGTCCATCAGGGGCGCCGGGCCGCAGCAGTACACGTGGGCATCGGCGGGCAGGCCGGTGAGCAGGCTGTCGAGGTCCGGCAGCCCGGCGGCCTCGTCATCGGCGTGAACCCGCACCTGTGGGCCTGCGGGCAAAGCGTCCAGGAAGGCCATGCTCGCTCGCGAACGGCCACAGTACAGCAAGGACCACGGCAGACCCGTGCGCTCGCAGTGCGCCAGCATCGACAGCAGGGGCGTGATGCCGATGCCCCCCGCGATCAGCACGTGCTGTCCCGCCGCCGGATCGAGGCGGAACAGGTTGCGCGGCGCCGACAGGCGCACCGCCTGCCCCGGCCACAAGCGCTCGTGCACGGCCTGCGAGCCGCCGCGCGAAGCGTCTTCGCGCTTGACGCCCAGCAGGTAGTGGTCGGGCGCTTCGTCTCCCGGGGCGTTGCACAGCGAGTACTGGCGCACCAGGCCATTGGGCAGGTGCACGTCGAGGTGGGCGCCGGGTTCGAAGCGGGGCAATGCCTCGCCCCGTGGGTGCCGCAATTCCAGGACCGCGACGCGGCCAGGCTCTTCCCGGCGCGCCGCGACAACGGCGTCGATCAGTTGCATGGTGGGCTGGCCTGCGCGTGGGGCGCAGGCGGCGGATCACTTCACGTACTTCCAGGCGCCGTTGACGATCTGCATCATCACGGCGGCGCGCTTGTCGTAGCCCACGTGGTCGCTCGGGCTCATATTGATCACGCCTTGCGTGGTGACCAGTTCGCGCACCTGCTCGAGCGAGTCGCGCAGCGCAGCGCGGAAGGCCTCGGTGCCGGGCTTCTGTTGGGCCAGGGCGGCTTGCAGCCCCGCTCGCAGCAGGAGGTTGGCGTCGACGGCGTTGGCGGAGAACACCGACATCGAGTCCGGGCCATGGGCCGCTTCGTAGGTCTTGATGGCGTCCAGCGCCACCTTCTTGATCGGGTTGCTGTCCTCCAGCTGCGAGGCCACCAGCACGCCGCCCGCGGCGAAGTAGGCGCCCTCGGCGTCCTTGCCGGCGAGTTTGAGGAAGTCGCGGTTGGCGATGCCGTAGGTCTGGTAGATGCGCCCCTTGTAGCCACGCTCCTGAAGCGTCTTCTGCGGCAAGGCCCCGGGGGTGCCGGCGGCGGCCACCAGAACCGCGTCGGGCCGGGCGGCGACGATCTTGAGCACCTGCGCCGTCACGCTCGCATCGGTGCGCGCGTATTTCTCGGTGGCCACCAGTTCGATGCCGCGCTTGTCGGCTTGCGCCTTCAGTTCGCCGAGCCAGGAATCACCGTAGGCATCGGAGAAGCCGATGAAGGCCAGCTTCTTCACGCCATTGGCCACCATGTGGTCCACGGTGACGGAGACCACCACGCTCTCGTTCGCGATCGCCTTGAAGGTCCAGCGGCGCGTGGCGTCCTGCGGCTCCACGATGCGGGCGCTGGCGGCCAGGCTGATGTGCGGCACCTTGCGCTCGGAGGCGATGTTCACCATCGGGATCGTCGCGGGACTCACGTTGGAGCCCAGCACCACATCGACCTTGTGCTCGTCCACCAGCTTCTGGAAGTTGCGCACGCTCGCGGACGGGTCGGAGTTGTCGTCCAGCACGATGTAGTTGATCTTCTCTCCGCCGATGTCCTTGGGGAACAGCTTCATCGCGTTCTGTGTGGGCAGGGCCAGCGAAGCACCTGGGCCGGTGAGCGAGAGCGTCACGCCGACGTTGATGTCGGCCAGGGCCTGGAGGGGAGAAATGGCGGCGGTGGCGAGCAGCGCCACCAGCAGTGGGGTCTTCATGTCGTGTCTCCGGTGTCTGGTTCTTGACTGCCCCCGATGGGCAATGGACGGCGAGCTTAGGGAGGCACGTACCATCGGGCAACAGCATAGGAGACATAGTAGTTATGAAGGCCTCTCATGATCTGCAGCGGCTCGACCTGAACCTGCTGCTGGTCTTCGACGCGCTGCTGCGCGAGCGCAGCGTGACCCGGGCCGGCCAGACGCTGGGCTTTACGCAAAGCGCCATGAGCCATTCGCTGGCGCGGCTGCGCGTCTTCTTCGACGACCAGCTGTTCGTGAAGACGCACCGCGGCATCGCACCCACCACCAAGGCCGAATTGCTGGGCCCCGTGGTGCTGGGCGTGATGGAGACGCTGCGCGACCAGATCCTGTCGCAGTCCAGCTTCGACCCCCAGCGTGCGCGCCGCACCTTCACGCTGTGCATGAGCGACATGGGTGAGACGGTGTTCCTGCCGCCGCTGCTCACGGTCTTGAAGAAGGAGGCGCCGCACTGCGTTCTGCACACCCTGCAGGTGCAACCCGATCAACTGGCCGCCACGCTCGGTTCGGGCGAGGCCGATCTCGCGCTCGGCTCGGTGCGCAACGCCTCCGAAGGCCTTTTCCAGCAGGAGCTGTTCACCCACACCTTCGTGTGCATCGTGAGCCCGAAGAACCGCGAGGTGAAAGACAAGCTGAGCCTGGAGCAGTTCAGCGCCATGCCGCACGTGGCCGTGACGCTGACCGGGCGCAGCAACACGCCCTACGACTCCGCCATCGAGGACGCCGGCATCCAGCGCTCGGTGAAGGTCTACACGCCGCACTTCCTGTTCGTGCCGCTGCTGCTGGACCAGCACCCCGAGTACATCGCCACCGTGCCGCGCTCGCTGGGCACGGTGTTCGCGCGCCACCACATGGTTCGCCTGCTCGAGCCGCCGATTCCCTTGCCAACCTTCGCGCTGCGCCAGTACTGGCACCCGCGCTTCCACCACGACCGGGCGAGCCTGTGGCTGCGGGCCATCGTCAAGAGCACCTTCGAGGAACTGCCCGCTTCCATGCGCTGAGCTGTGTCATGAACACGGCTAATCACACTGATGATCGTCAACTCGTTGACTCATCTTGTGCGGATTTCTATCGTGTGCATCCGCGTGAACAACAACGGAGACACCACGATGTTTATCAAGAACTGCTGGTATGTGGCTGGCTGGTCCAGCGAGGTCAAGGGTGAGGCGTTCCTGGCGCGAACGCTGTTGAGCGTGCCGGTGGTGCTGTGGCGCAAGGGCGATGGTGGCCTGGTCGCCTTCGAGAATCTGTGCTGCCACCGGGGCGCGCCGCTGTCCAAGGGTCGCCGCGAAGGCGATTGCGTGCGCTGCATGTACCACGGGCTGAAGTTCGACGAGAGCGGCGCTTGCGTGGAGGTGCCGGGTCAGGACCGCGTGCCCCCGACGCTGCGCGTGAAGACCTTTCCCGTGGTCGAACGCTCGAAGTGGATGTGGATCTGGATGGGCGACCCCGCCAAGGCCGATCCGGCGCTCATCCCCGATACGCACTGGCTCGATGACCCGGCCTGGGCCTCGCTTGAGGGCTATACCCACTACGACACCGACTATCTGCTCATCGCGGACAACCTGCTGGACCTGGCGCACCTGCCTTATGTGCACCCCTCCACGCTGGGCGGCTCCGAGGACTACGCGGCCAACCTGCCCAAGACGGAGTCCATCGACCGCGGCGTGCGCGTCACGCGCTGGGCACTGAACACCTCGGTGCCCAACTTCGTGCAGAAGGTGAAGCAGTACCCGGGCAAGGTGGACCGCTGGAATGTCTACGACTTCGTGATTCCCGGCATCTTCACCATGGACTCGGGCATGTCACCCGCCGGAACAGGCGCACCCGAAGGCCGCCGTGTCGACGCCGCGGAGTTCCATGGCTGCCAAGCGCTCACGCCGGAGACCGAACACTCCACGCACTACTTCTTCGCGCACCCGCACAACTTCGCAATCGACCAGCCCGAGGTGACGGCCTCCATTCACCAGAGCGTGATCGATGGCTTCATCGAGGACCGCGACATGATCACCGCGCAAGCGCGCAGCCTCGAGTTGCAGCCGGGCTTCAAGATGATGGCGATCCGCGCCGACGAGGCGCTTGGTCGCTTCCGCTGGCTGGTGTCCAAGCTGTTAAAGGAGGAAGCGGCCGAGGCGGCTGCAAGCGCGAACCCCGCCGGCGCCGCGAAGGTCATTCCCGTGTCGCCGGTGGCCACCGCCTGATGGCACACGTTCTGGCCAACGGCTTGCGCCAGCACCACCGGCGCGAAGGCGACCCGCAGCGGCCGGTGCTGATGCTGGCCCACCCCGTGGGATTCGACCTGCGCTTGTGGGACGACATCGTCCCGATGCTCACGCCGCACTGGCAGGTGCTGCGCTACGACCTGCGCGGCCACGGTGAAACGGAGGTCACACCGGTCGACTACGCCGTCGAGCAGCTCGCCGCCGATGCCTTGCTGCTCACGTACGAACTCGGCATCGAGCGGTTCGCGTTCTGCGGGGTCTCGCTCGGCGGGCTGGTGGGCTTGTGGTTGGGCGCGCACCACCCGCAGGCCTTGACGCACCTGGTGGTTTCCAACGCGTCGGCCTGTCTGCCCTTGCCGCGCGAGGAATGGAATCGGCGTATCGCGCTGGCGCGGGACAGTGGCATGAGCGGGTTTGCCGATGGCGTCCGGACGCGCATGTTCTCGGCGTCCTACCGGGAGTCGGGTGCCCCGTCGTATTCGCGCCTCATGGATGGCCTCCTGGCCATGAACCCCGAAGGCTATGCCTCGGCGCTGGCGGCCCTGCGGGACGCCGACCTGCGGCCGCTGATGCCCGGCATCGGCGTGCCCACCCTGGTGGTGGGCGGTGAGGACGATGCGGCCGTTCCCCGGGATCACCTCGAAGGCCTGGCCAAAGGCGTGCCCGGTGCACGGCTGTGCTGGATGCCTGGTGGTCATCTCTCGCCAGTTGAGGCACCAAGCCAAATGGCCGAGCTGTTGGCGGATTTCATCGCCAGATCTCGGTCAACAGGCTCCTAGCCCCGTCGCCCAGGTACTAAGTACCAGCGGTCTCTACCTCGCTACCGGCCTCGAGCTTCAGCACGATGCGACGCATATGGATGCGCGCCCGGTCGGACACAATGTCCACCAACCCGGTCTCCCCGGTGCGATCAAGCGTCTGCTGTTGCTGCTCGACGATCAGCTTGTCCTCCTTGAACGCGGTGCCGATCTCCGTGAACAAGGCTTCGGTCGCCTGCGGATCGTCCTGCTTGTAGCCGTTGGCGGTGGACCAGAAGTAGTGGCAGGTGTTCTCGGTCTCCGGAGTGAGGCCGTGGAACAAGCGCAGGGAGAATCCGCCCGGCTGCTCGCGGTTGTCGACGGCGCCGCGCCCCACGTCGAGGGCACCACTCCACTGCACGATGCTGCAGGGCGCGACGTACTCGAACTCCTGCCAACGGTCCACGTTGCCCTGGAAGCTCACCGCCTTGGTGTACGACGGCGGCGGCGCGCAATCGAGCATCCAGCGGATGAAGTGCAAGCCGTTGTCTTTCGGCGTGACCGTCATCTTGGCGTCCACGTGCACCTTGGCGTTGCCGCCGATGGTGGTCTTGTGCACGAAGCCCAGGTGCGTGAGGTCCATCAGGTTGTCGACCATCAGCATGTAGTTGGCCTTGACGTGGTAGACGCCATGCTTGTGCGGCCACTGCTTGTAGTCGTTGTGAAACGGGTAGTCCAGGATCTTCGAGGGATCGGCCTTGTCGGCCTCACCGATCCAGACCCAGACGAACTCGTCCTTTTCGACCACGGGATAGGAACGCACCTTGGCCTTGGGCGGAATCTTGTCCTGACCAGGAATGCGCACGCAGCTGCCCGCGCAGTTGAAGACCAGGCCGTGGTAGCCGCATTGCAGGCCGGCGTCCGTCACCTCCCCCAGGCGCAAGGGTGTGCCGCGGTGGCAGCAGCGGTCCTCCAGCACGCCGACCGCGCCGGACGTGCGATCACGAAAGAGCACCACTTCCTCGCCGCAAATCGTGCGGGCCAGCGGCGCGTCCTTGACTTCATGCGCCCAGGCGGCGATGTACCAGGTGTTTTGAATGAACATGGGAATTCCTTGATCAAGGGGTGGTCACGCGGCCTTGCGCAGGCCGATGCAGCTGTCCAGGATGTGGGGCTGGGCCAGCAGTTGCTTGGTCGACCCGTAGAACGCGGGCCTGCCCCGCTCCAGCACAAGGACGCGGGTCGCAAATTCAAGTACGGCAGCGACGTGTTGCTCCACCAGGATGCAGCCCAGCGAGCGCGTGCGCACCAGCGTCTGCACGGCTTGCAGCACCTCGTGGGCCACCAGGGGCGACAAGCCTTCCAGCGGCTCATCAAGCAGCAGCAGGTTCGGCTGCCCCATCAGGGCACGGGCGATCGACAGCATTTGCTGTTCGCCACCGGAGAGCTGGTTGCCGAGGTTGTGGCGCCGCTCCTTCAAGCGCGGGAACAACGCATAGGCTTCTTCAAGCAAGCGCTTCGGGCCCGAATGGATGCCGGCAAGCAGGTTCTCCGTCACGGTGAGCGAGGGAAAGATGTCGCGCGTCTGCGGCACGTAGCCCAGCCCGGCGCGCACGCGCTCTTCGGGCGGCAATTGGCGCAGGTCGCAGCCGTCCAGTTCGACCTTGCCCGAGATCACCTGGGTGAAGCCCAGCGCCGTGGCCAGCGTGCTGGTCTTGCCCGCGCCGTTGCGCCCGAGGATGCCGACCCGCTCGCCCTGCTTCAGGCTCAGGTCGATGTTCTCGATCACGGTGGTGCCGGCATAGCCGGCCACCACGCCGCGAAGCCGGAGTTCAGTGGCTGCCATGTTGTTCTCCCAGGTACAAGGCCCGCACGCGCTCGTCGGACGCGATGTCCTGCGGCGTGCCACTCATCAGCACCGCGCCCGCCACCAGCACCGTGATGTCGATGGCGAGGCGAAACACCAGATCCATGTCGTGCTCGATCAGCAGCACCGCCAGGTCGGCTGGCAACTGCTCCACAGCGCGCACGATCACCTCGCTCTCGCTCTGGGGCACACCGGCGGCGGGCTCGTCCAGCAGCAGCACTTTGGGCTTGAGGCACAGCGCGAGGCCCAGCTCCACCAGGCGCTGTTCACCATAGGCCAGCGCGGAGACGGTCCAGTTCGCGCGGTCGGTGAGCTGAAGCAATCGCAGGATGCGCTCGACCTCCTCGTCCAGGCCGGGCACCGCATGGGTCGGTCGAAACACGCTCCACTTCATTTCGGGCCGCTGCAGGATGGCCATGCGCAGGTTGTCCGCCACGCTCAGGCTGCGGAACAGCCGCGTGATCTGGAAGGTGCGTGCCAAGCCTTGTTGCACCCGCTGCGCTTGCGGCGTCGTGGTGACGTCCCGCCCGCCCAGCAGGATCTGCCCCGCCGAAGGCTGCAGCGCACCGGTCATCAGGTTGATGAGCGTGGTCTTGCCCGCGCCGTTCGGGCCAATCAGGGCACAACGCGCGCCGCGCTTGAGCGTCAGATCAACGTTTGAGGTGACGTTCAAGGCCCCGAAGGACTTGCACAAGCCCTTCACTTGCAAGGCGATGTCGCTCATGCCTTCTCCTTCGAACGCACACGCGCCACCAGGCGTTCGACGGCGCCGCACAGGCCGCCGGGGAACGCCAGCACGACCACCAGCAACATGAGGCCGATGACCAGCATCCAGCGCAGCGGATCGGCCGCCGCCGCGTAGTGGTGCACCAGCATGAAGACCGTGGCACCGGCCAGCGCGCCCCACAAGCGCCCGGTGCCACCGAGCACCAGCATCACCAGCACCTCGGCCGAATGCGCGAAGGACAGGCTGTTCAAGCCCACCACCTGCGTGATCTGCGCCGACAGCGCGCCCGCGATGCCAGCGAACGCGCCACCGACGATGTAGACCGCGCCGAGATGGCGGGTCACCGGTGCGCCCAGGGCATGCATGCGCCCCGCCTCTTCTCGAATGCCGATGCTGATGAGCCCGAACGGCGAGCGCATCAGACGCCGCATGACGGCAAAGGACAGCACCAGCACGATCAGTGCGTACCAGAAGCCGGTGCGCCCCAGAAAGTCGAACTCGAACACACCCAGCAGCTTCGACGGCAGGATGCCCGAGAGGCCGTCGTCGCCGCCGGTAAGGCCGCGCCACTTGCTTGCGACTTCCTGCAGCAGCTGTGCAATGGCCAGGGTGATCATCACCGCGGTGAGGCCGTGGCTGCGCAGCACCAGAGGGGCGCTGAGCAAGGCGATCACCGCGCCCGCGACCGCGCCGACCACCAGACCCAGCAAGGGGTCGGGCGCAACCTTGAGCGCGAAGATGCCGGCCGCGTACGCGCCCACGCCGAACATGGCGGCATGGCCCAGGGTGACGATGCCGGCGTAACCGAGCACCAGGTCCAGCGACAGCGCAAACAGCGCCGCGATGAGGATGCGGGTGGCAAAGCCCAGGTCTTCGGGCATGGCGAGGTAGAGCACCGCGCCGGCCAACAGCAAGGCCGCTTCCGGCAGCAGGGCCACGGGCCGCCAGCGGCTTGCCGGCCGGGCCAGTGGTGCGGCGGGGGTGGAGAGACTCATGTCAGACCTTCTTGGCAAAGAGACCCGCCGGGCGCACGCTCAGCACGACCAGCATGGTGACGAAGAACAGGATGGAGGCCAGCTCGGGCATGAAGTATTTGGCCGCGGTTTCCACGGTGCCGAGCAACAGCGCCGCGGCCAGCAAGGCCAGCGGATTGCCCTGGCCCCCCACCGCCACCACCGCCAGGAACACCACCAGGTGCTTGAGCGGGTAGTAGGCCTCCATGGGCAGCAGCTCCGCGCCCAGAATGCCGCCCACGGCCGCCATCGCACTGCCCAGCGCAAAGGCAAGCGAATAGACGCGTGAGGCGCGGATGCCGACCGCGCGGGCCGCGTTGACGTTGTCCACCGCTGCGCGGGTTTCGATGCCGAATCGGGTTTTCTGCAGCAGCCACCACAGCAGCAGCAGCACCAGCTGCCCCACTGCCACGACCGCCAGGCGCTGCGCGGGAATCACCCGGAAGCCGAGGTCCACGCCGCCCTTCAGGTAGTCCGGCAACTGAACCGGCACCAAGCCATTTCCGAAGGCCATGCCGAACAGGGCAATGAACACAAACACCAGGCCGATGGAGAACAGCACCTGGTCCAGCTCCGGGCGACCGTACATGCGCCGGAACAGCAGGCGCTCCAGCGGGAACGAGAGCAATGCCACGATCAGCACGGCGCCGAGAAAGGCCAGCTCATAGGGCAGGCCCAGGTGCCGCGCCAAGGCCACGGCGCAGTAGCCTCCGCCGACAGCGAAGACGCCGTGGGCGAGGTTGACGAATCGCATCAGGCCCAGCGTGATCGACAGGCCGACGGAGATCACGAACAGCACCATGCCATAGGCCGCGCTGTCCACCAGGATGCTGGCGAGCAGGTTCAAGAAAGGACTCCGGTACCTGGCGGCGGTGCCGCCTGAACATGGACTCGGGAAGCCGCCGCGGGTGGGCGGCTTCCGATCACGGCTTCTTCAGCGTGAGCCCGTGGTCGGGCTGCGCCGCATAGGTCTTGAACTCGCGGTTGACGAGCTGGCCGCTCGAGGCCTTCTCGACCTTGCGCATGTAGACGTTCTGCACGATGTCGCGCGTCGCCGCGTCGATCTTCACGGGGCCACGCGGGCTCTCGAAGCTGAAGCCTTTGACGGCCGCGACCGCCTTGTCGGCATCCGCCTTGCCACCGGTGGCTTCGATCATCTTGAACAGCACGCGCGTGCCATCGAAGGCGGACACGGTGGCAGGGTTGGCCACGGCCTTGGGATCGACCTTGGCCAACGCGGCCAGGAATCGCTTGTTCTCCTCGGACTCGTGTGCGCCCGAATAGAAGTAGCCGGTCTCCAGGCCAATGCCCGAATCGCCCAGCGCCTGCAGGTCGGACTCCTGCGTCTCGGCGGTGCCGAGGAACTTGATGCCCGCAGCGCGCAGGCCGTTGTCGGCATACGCCTTCACGAAGCCGTAGGTGGGCGGGCCAAAGGGCAGAAAGCCGAACAGGGCATCCGGTTTGAGCGAACGGATGCGCTGCATGAACGGACCGAAGTCGGTGGAGTTCAAGGGCATGCGGATGGTCTCCAGCACCTGACCGCCACCCGCCTCGAAGGTCTGCTTGAAGGCGTTTTCGGCGTCCACGCCAGGGCCGTAGTCGGACACCGCGGTGACCACCTTCTTCACGCCCTGCTCCAGCGCGTACTTCGCCACCGGCACGGTGACCTGGGGCAGCGTGTTGGAGGTGCGAACGAAGTACTCGGAGCGGCTCACGACGATGGACGTCGAGGCGTTGAAGATCACGGTCGGCACCTTGGCGCTGGTGGCCAGCGGCGCCACGGCCAGCGCGTTGGGCGTGAACACGAAGCCCGCCAGGTACTGCACCTTCTCCTTGACCACCAACTCCTGCGCCAAGGCCTTGGCTTTCTCAGGGTTCGGGCCTTCGAGGTCGCGGTAGACGAACTCGACTTTCACGGCGCCGGCGCGGTTGCCGTTCTGTGCCACGTAGGCCTCGACGCCCTGGCGGAAGGGCTTGCCGAAGGCGTCGGCGAACGGGCCGGAGAACGGGCCGACGACACCGACTTTCACGGTGTCCTGGGCCAGGGCCGGCGCCAGCGCGGTCGCGGCCAGGGCGGCGGCAACAAGCCAGTTATTCATCATGGGGTCTCCTGTTGTCGGCCGTCATCGGCCGGTCGTTTTGTCGCAGCCTTTCCGCAACATTTGATGCAATGTATACGCTGAAGAAAAGCACTCCAAGTTTTTTCGTCTGTTTTTCTTGTTTTATTGGGGTTTACCCTTGTATTTATGGTGTTTGCGTATACGTTACGTGTGCGCTACGCGTACGTGCTGCTATGCTCGCAGCATGAAAGAAGACGCTCCCAACCAAAGCCTCAAGGCCGTGCTCGGCTTGCGCAGCCTCGTCATCGAAGGCGAGTTGCAGCCCGGCGAACGGGTCCTGGAAACCACGCTCGTGGAGCGCTTCGGCGTGTCGCGAACGCCGGCCCGCGCCGCGCTGGCCCGGGTTTGCGAAGAGGGCCTGATCGAGCCCATGGCCGGCGGCGGTTATGTGGTGGCCCGCTTCTCGGAGGCCGATGTGTTCGACGCCATCGCCATCCGCGGCAACCTGGAGGGCATGGCCGCCAAGCTGGCTGCAGAAAAGGGCGTGCTCACCACGACCTTGAGCGCCATGCGCCGCTGCGTGGACGAACTCGACCGCGTGGTGGATCGCCTGGAGGAAGACGCCGATCTGACCGACTACGTGCAGCTCAACGACCAGTTCCACGACCTGATGCTGGACGCGGCCCAGAGCCCCATGCTCAAGCGCTCGCTGGAGCGCCTGCTGGTGCTGCCGTTCGCAGCGCCCAACGCCTTCGTGAGCGCCGCCAAGGGCGACAAAGCCGCCGTGCGGGACATCCTGAAGATCTCGCAAGAGCAGCACCGCTCCATCGTCGACGCCATTGCCAACCGCGAAGGCGCGCGTGCCGAGTACCTCGCCAAGGAACATTCCCGATCGGCCTGGAAGTACCTCCGGCTGGTCTTCGAATTCGGTGCGGAAAAGGCCTCGCCGGCCTTGCGCCTCATCGCCCGCTAACCCCCACCACTGTTCCCATGCCACACCTGCAACTTCAGGCAGGGCGGACCTACTTCCGCCTCGAAGGCGCGCCGGGCCTGCCCGTGCTGGCGCTGCTGCACCCCATCGGGTCCGACCACAGCTTGTGGGACGCCGTCGTTCCGTCCTTGCTCGCCAGCCACCAGGTGCTGCGCCCGGACCTGCGAGGCCACGGCGGCAGTTCAACCGGCGACGGTGACTGCACGCTCGACGGCCTGGCCGGCGAATTCATCGAACTCTGCGAGCGACTGGACATCGATGCGCTGCATCTGTGTGGCATCTCGCTGGGCGGCTTCGTTGCTTCTGCGGTGGCCGCGCGCAAGCCCGCGCTGGTGCGCAGCCTGGTGCTCTGCAGCACCGCGGTGAAGCTGCCGCCCCCACCGGGCGGCTGGGACGGGCGCGCGGCCGCGGTGCGCGAGCAAGGCCTGGCGTTCCTGGCGGACGGCATGGTGCAACGCATGGTCAGCGCCGAACATCTGGCGACGCAGGACCCCGCCGTCGCTACCTTGAAAACGGTCTTCCTGCACACCGAGCCCGAAGGCTATGCGGCGGCCTGCGCCGTGCTGGGTCAGGCGGACCTCTCGCGCGTGCTGCCCGAGGTGAAGGCCCCGACCCTGGTCATCACCGGCGACAAGGACGCGCTCATGCCCGCAGGCACCGGCCTCACGATGACGGGCCACCTGCAACACGGCGAACACCTTGGCCTGCCCTGCGGCCACTTCCCCCCCCTGGAGGCCCCCGCGACGCTGGCGCAAGAACTCCTGCGCTGGAGCGGTCGGCACGCCATCGCGCCCTGAGCCATGGACACGCTCGAAGTGCGCGTCACGCGCAAACAGCCACTCGCCGAAGACATCTGCGGCTTCGAGCTTTCGCTGGACTCCGACGGACCGCTGCCCGCCTTTGCGGCGGGCTCGCACATCGATGTGCAGACACCGTCCGGTCAGACCCGCCAGTACTCGCTGTGCAACACGCCGGCCGAGTCCCACCGATACCGCATCGCGGTTCAGAAGGAATCTGATGGTCGGGGCGGCTCGAAGTCCATGCACGAGCAACTGCAGGTGGGTGACCGGCTCACGATCAGCGTGCCCAAGAACCACTTTGCGCTGGCCAAAGACGCGCGCCAGAGCCTGCTGCTCGCCGCCGGCATCGGCATCACGCCCATTCTTTGCATGGCGCACACGCTGTCGCAGCTCGGGGCGGACTTTGCATTGCACTACTCCACCCGCAGCCTGGGCAAGACCGCTTTCTACCAAGAACTGCTCGGGTCGGGCTTCGCGGACAAGGTTCGATTCCACATCGCCGAGGGCGACCCGGCCAACCGGATCGATCTGAACCACGTGCTGGCCGCTCCGGCCGAGGGCCGGCACCTGTACGTCTGCGGCCCCAAGGGCTACATGGACGCAGTGCTGTCCACGGCACGCGCCCTGGGTTGGTCCGAGCCCCATCTGCACCACGAATTCTTCGCCGGTGTCGAGGGCCCGGTGGTGGGTGACCAGGCCTTCGAGGTCCAGACGGCGCGCGACGGTCGCGTCGTCATCGTGCCCGCGGACAAGACCGTGGTGGAGGCTTTGCGCGACGCGGGCATCGAGGTGCCCACCTCGTGCGAACAGGGTGTCTGCGGCACCTGCCTGACGCGCGTGCTGCAGGGCCAGCCCGATCACCGCGACATGTACCTCACCGAGGCCGAGCAGGCGGTCAACGACCAATTCCTGCCCTGCTGTTCGCGTTCACGCTCTGCGCGCCTGGTGCTCGATCTGTAGCGTCAAAAAAAACGGCCGTCGCAAGGACGGCCGCCAAGATGCCCGGCGGGGCCAGGCCCCACCGAACACCACAGGTTCTACTCAACCCACCCTGATCAACGCTCCAGCTTCCACTGCTGGTCAACCACTTTCAGGATCACCGCCGTGTCCGCCGGGTAGCCCCAGTGGTCCTGCGCGCTGTATTGCAGAACACCCGACGACACCACCACGGGTTTCATCGATTCCACCGCCGACTTCAGCGCGGCCCGGAACTCGCGGCTGCCAGGCTTGCCGGCCTTCAGCGCCACGGGCACCACTTGCTGCAGCACCAACCCCACGTCGTACGCATGCGCGGCCAACTGGTTTCGGGAGGCCGCGCCGTTGGCGGCCTCGTAGTCGCGGGCGAACTGGCTCGCCACGGCCTTGGACGGGTGAGCATCGGGCAACTGCTCCGGCACCATCATCGGACCGGCCACCACAAACGTACCCTCGGTCACCTTGCCACCCACCCGCATGAAGTCGCGCGTGGCTGCAGCGCCGCTTTGGTAGACGGTACCTGCGTAGCCGCGTTCACTCAAGGCAATCTGGGGCATGGCAGTACCGCTGCCCGACGCCACGACCAGCACCCCGTCGGGCTTGGCTGAGGCGATGCGCAAGGCCTGGGAAGTGACCGATGTGTCCGTGCGTGCGAAACGCTCCACCACAGCCAGCGTGATGCCTGCCGCCTTCAGGCGCGGCTGCATCTCCTGCAGATAGGCCTCGCCATACGCGTCGCTGTAGCCAATGAAGCCCACCGACTTCACGCCGGTCTTCTTCATGTGCGCGACCAGGGCCTCGGCCATCACACCGGTGGAATGGGGAAAGCGAAAGGTCCAGGCATCGCGGCCCGCGGGCAGCGGCACGGGCGACAGCGCCAGGTGCAAGGTCTCGGACTCCAACGCAACCTGGGCGACCGTGGCGGCCACCGGCGTGGCCCCCGATCCCACCAGCACGTCCACGCGGTCTTCCGCCACCAGCTTCTTGGCGTTCTGTGTGCCCTTGCTGGGATCGGAGGCGTCGTCGAGCACCACGACCCGGAGTTTTTCACCGCCGATGGTGGAGGGCCACAGCTTCACCCCTTGGCCCATGGGAATGCCCAGGCCCGAGGCCGGGCCCGTCAATGGCAGCGTGACACCGACCACCACCTCGGCCGAGACCGCTTGGGCCGCGACCACCAAGACCCCACCGGACAACACACGATTCAACCAACGACGCTGCATGAGATGTCTCCTTGCTTGAAAAAGTCGGCCCAGCTTATCGTATGTATGACATACGATATTCAGGACAAACCCTCGCCAACCGAGGCATCTCGTATAACACGTGCGGTGCTGCGCTGCGCCGCCATGAGCGTGTTGCGCAACAGGCAGGCGATGGTCATGGGGCCGACGCCACCGGGAACCGGTGTCAACGCACCGGCGACGGCTTGCACTTCCTCGTAGGCAACATCGCCCACCAGTACAGATCGCCCCTGCGCGGATTCCACGCGGTTGATGCCGACGTCGATCACGCAGGCGCCGGGTTTGATCCAGCTCGCACGAATGAAACCTGGCCGCCCGACGGCAGCCACGACGATGTCGGCCGTGCGCACCACGGCCGGCAGATCGCGGGTTCGGGAGTGCGCGATGGTGACGGTGCAGTTCTGCGCCAGCAGAAGCTGCGCCATGGGCTTGCCAACGATGTTGGAGCGACCGACCACCACGGCGTGCAAACCACTCAGGTCATCGAACACCGTGCGGATCAGGGCCAAAGCGCCGAAGGGCGTGCACGGCACCATGCCTTCCAGGCCCGTACTTAGTCGGCCGACGTTCACCGGATGAAAGCCATCCACATCCTTTTCGGGTCGAATGGCCTCCAGCACCGCGTCGGTGCGGATGTGTGCCGGCAGCGGCAGTTGCACCAGGATGCCGTGCACCGAGGTGTCGGCGTTCAGCCCCTCGACGAGATCGAGCAGATCGCTTTCGCTGCAGCTCGCCTCCAGGTGGTATTGCAGGGAGGCAATGCCGCACTCCTCGCACTGGCGAACCTTGTTGCGCACATACACCGCGCTGGCCGGGTCATCGCCGACCAGCACCACCGCCAACCCGGGCGAGATGCCGTGCTCGCGCCTCCACTGCAAGGCGTCCGCCGCCACCTGTGCGCGGATGCGCTCGGCGTGCGCCTTGCCATCAATCCGTTGTGCTGTCATGTGTTCCTCGGTCGGGTGCAGCGCTTCTGGACTACTCGTCGATCGAGAAGCCCGACGCCTTCACAACCGGTGCCCAGAACGCGGACTCCTTGCGGATGTTCTGGGCCAGCGCCGCGGCGGGCAGAAAGCCTTCGCTCAGGTAGAGCTTCTCCAGGCCTTCGCGCGCGGAGGCACTGGACATGGCCTCCTTGATGGCGGCCTCCAAGCGCTGCACGGTGCGTTCGTTGATGCCCGCTGGCGCGAACACGCCAAACCAGTCCGCCGTCTGGATGGCGTAGCCCGACTCCAGCAGCGTGGGCACTTCGGGCAACTGCTTCATGCGTTGGGCACCGGTGACCGCGAGGATGCGCAGACGGCCAGATGCCAGGTGCGGCAGTTGCGCGGCCGGTGGGTTGACGCTCATGGCGACCTGCCCCGCCAGCAGATCCTGAACAGCTGGCGCATCGCCCTTGTAGGCCACGTGCGTCAGCGAAACCCCCGCGGCCTTGCCCAGCATCTGCCCCACGAAATGCGGCGTGGAGCCTTGCGCTGACGAACCATAGAAAGCGTTCGAGGGATCGGCCTTCATCCAGGCCATCAGCTCTGGCACGGTGCGAACCGACGCCGGCACCTTGGGCCCGACGCCCACCACCAGCGGGAAGGTGGCCAGGCGCGCAATCGGTTGAATGTCCTTCTCCGCGTCGTAGCGCAACCGGGTGTAGGTGTGGGGGTACAGCGTGGCCACCACGTTGGGCGTCAGCAGCAAGGTCAAGCCATCGGCGTCGGCGGACTTGAGCAGCTCCACCGCGAGCCGCCCTGCGGCGCCCGGTTTGTTCTCCACGATGACGGGGCCATCCAGCTTGTCGCGCAAGGCCTCCGACAGCACCCGCGCCAGCACGTCCGACGAGCCTCCGGGCGGGAAGCCCACCAGAACCCGCACGGCCTTGGCCTGCGCCCGGGCCGGGAGCCACGCGGCGGCAGACAAGCCAGCCAATGCGCCCAACGCCATTTCTCTTCTGTTCATTTTTGTCTCCTGTTTGAGTTCTGAAAGGTGCGAACGGATGGCCCCTTCACTCGGGGAACACCACCGTCTTGGCCCCGTTGAGCAACACGCGGCCTTCCACGTGGTAGCGCACCGCACGCGCGAGCACGCGCCGTTCGATGTCGCGCCCCTTGCGCACCAGGTCCTCCGGCGCGTCGCGGTGGCTGATGCGCTCCACGTCCTGTTCGATGATGGGTCCCTCGTCGAGATCGGCCGTCACGTAGTGCGCGGTGGCCCCGATGAGCTTGACGCCGCGCTCGTGCGCCTGGTGATAGGGCTTGGCGCCCTTGAACCCTGGCAGGAAGGAGTGGTGGATGTTGATGCAGCGTCCGGCCAGGCGCCGGGCCATGTCGTCGGACAGGATCTGCATGTACCGCGCCAGCACGACCAGCTCGGCACCAACCTCGTCCAGCACCGCGAGGATCTTGGCCTCCTGCTCGGCCTTGCCACCGGGTGCCATGGGCAGGTGGTGAAAGCCGACGCCATCGAGATTGAGGTGGGCATAGACCGACCGCGGGTGGTTGGAGATCACCGCCACCACGTCGATCTCCAGATCGCCCGAGCGCCAGCGGTACAGGAGATCCGCCAGGCAATGGTCCGCCTTGGAGGCGAGGATGGCGACCCGGGGTCTGGAAGCGGTCTCGTGAGCGTCCAGCGTCATGCCGAAGCGCTCCACGAGGGGCTGCAGCAGGCTCAGGATGTCCGCGCGGGTGTAGTGCTGTTCGGACTCCACCGCGATCCGGACGAAGAAGCGGTCGGATTCGGTGTCGTCGAACTGCTGCGAATCCAGGATGTTGAATCCCGCGTCGAACAGGCGACCGGCCAAGGCGGCCACGATGCCGGGCCGGTTCTGGCAGGAAAGGCGCATCACGAACTGGCTCTTGGACATGCGATGCCCTTCCATCACAGGTAGGACGGCAGGGCCGTCACGTCCAGGCGGCGGTTGTCCTTCTTGTAGGGCGCGGGCGCGACCACGGCGCGGATCACCTTCTCGCGCTGCCCCTTGGCGCCCCAGACCACGTTCACCGGCGTGGCCTCCTCCGCATGCGCTTCGTCGATGACGCACAAGGAAAGCATCTGGCGGAAGTGGTAGCTGTAGCAGCGCGAACTGGTGGCCCCGACCACGCGCCCATCAACCTCCACACGGTCACTCTGGAACGTGCCCAGGTACTCGCGCGGCAGTTCCATGGGTTGGTAGGGCTGCTCGTCCTGCCTGAAGAGCGAGGCGTGCACGTCCAGCACGTCTTCGCTGTTCCACACCAGCGTGACCATGCGCCGCGTCGAGCCCTGCGCCATGCGCTCCAGCGCTTCACGGCCGATGAAGGCATGGTCGAACTTGACGTTGCGGCCCCAACCCAGCTCGTAGGGGTTGCGGTGCAGATCGCGCGGGCTGTTCAAGGCTGCGCTGCCGCGGTGGTTCTGGAAAAATTTCAGCGGCCCCACATTGCGACGGCTGGCGAACCAGGCATGAAACTCGGGCGCCCCTTCGAAGGCCGGCGCGTAGTCGATCGTCGGCGTCGGGAAGCAAGCCTCGACATGGTTGACGAGCTTGGTTCGGCCCCCCAGCCTGCGGATACCGAACGCCTCGCCCGCGCTCAGCAAGCACTGGTAGATCTGCACGGCATGGGCACCCGAACCATGCAGTTCGTAGCCCAGTTCCCCCGCCATGCCCTGTCGAAGAATGTCGATCGGCATGCCCTGGATGGCGCCGGATCGGAATCGCATGAAGCCGATGTCACGCACGCTTTCGTTCATCGCCTTCTCGAGCACGAACAGCGCGCTCGGGCCTTGCAGCTGGAAGATGAACTGGCGATCGGTCAGGTTGACCAGTTGCGCGTCGTAGCGGCGCCCAGCGTGCGAGAACTGATAGATCGCCCAAGGCACACCGGTGCCACTGGTGAACAGAAAGCGATCGTCAGCCTGGCGCATGAGCACGCCCTCGCCCATCACCATGCCTTCGGCATTGCAAAAGATGACGTGCTTGGCCTGGCCGATGTCGAACTTGGCGAAGCTGTTGACCGAGATGTCCGAGAAGAACCGCAGGGCGTCGGGCCCGCTGACGAGGATCTTCAACAACGGTGACCAGTCACCGATGTAGCAAGTCTTCTTCCACGACACGCTTTCGTCGACCCAACCCGTGTACTCGGCCGCCTCGTAATTCGTGAGGAAACGCGTGTAGGTGATGACATCGGAATCAAAGGGGACTTCACTGACCAGTTGGATGGTCTGGGTCTTTGCGGGTTCTGACATGGGATGGACTCGTTGAAAGAAAAAAGAAGCAGCGTCGCGGTCACCCTGGATGAGCGGGGCAGCCCGGCAAAACGCAGGACTCAGATGGCGGGAAAGATGACCTCGAGGCGCGTGGGCTTTGCGTAGAGCCGAGTAACAGCCTCCGCTCGACCACTCAGCACGGCGCGTTGGTTGACGTAGGCCTTGTCGTTGATCTCGCCGGCGTCCAGCCGGGGCGGCTCGTCCAGCACGAGCGCCCTGCCCACGGTGAGCGAACTGCCTTGGCCCAGGGCCGCCAGCGCTTTCAACGCCTCGCTCAAGCGGGTGGCGACCTCGTGTGCCTCCAGCGTGGCCCGCAACGCCGGGTTCAAGAACAACAGAGCACCCACCTCGTCTCGGTCATGGCCGGTGATGACGGCGTCCTGGATCAAGCCTTTGGCCGCTTCGATCAAGCGCAAGCGCAGCGCCCCCACGTGCACCCAGGTGCCGGTGATGAGCTTGAAGTCTTCCGCCACACGGCCGTCGAACACCAGGCCCAGCTCAGGGCGCGCCGGATCGACAAAGCGCAAGGCATCACCGATGCGATAGAAGCCTTCTTCGTCAAACGCGTCTCGGGTCTGCTCGGGCAGTTGCCAATAGCCGGGTGTGATGTTCGGGCCCCGCAAGCGCGCTTCCAGTTTTCCGGCCGATGGCACCAGCTTGATCTCGCAGCCCGGCACAGGCAGGCCGACCACGCCGGACTGACTGCCGGGGTAGTGCACCGCAGCGGCCATGGGCGCGGTTTCCGTCGCACCCCAGGCCGACACCAGGGCCATGTCACCCCCCCGCTCGGCTTGCGCAAGTTGCTCGAAGCCGGCCCAGACGTTCGCCGGCAACGACGCGGCCGCATAGAACACCAGCTGGCAGCGACTGAAGAAGCGCCGGCGCAATGCCTCGTCGCTCTGCAAATGAGGCAGCAGCAGGTCGAAGCCGCGCGGCACGTTGAAGTACATCGTTGGCGATATCTCGCGCAGGTTGCGCAAGGTGTTCTCGAACAAGCCCGGCATCGGCTTGCCATCGTCGATGTACATCGTGCCGCCGTTGGCCAGCACCATGTTGAAGTTGAAGTTACCGCCGAAGGTATGGCTCCACGGCAGCCAGTCCACCACCACCGGCGGCGTGTCGCTCAGGAACGGCCAGATCTGCAGCACCTGCTGCTGGTTGGCCGTGATCATTCGCTGCGTGTTGATCACGCCTTTTGGCGCACCCGTTGATCCGGAAGTGAACAGGATCTTGGCGATGTGGTCGGGCGTGACGTCGGCATTGGCCCGATGAACCGCCTCGGTCACCGGCGTTTGCAACAGGTCATCCAGTGACGTGGCGCTCATACCGATGGCCGCCAGAGCGGCTGAATACCGTTGCGGGTCCGACACATAGACCAGCCCAGGCGTCACTTGCGCGGCGATGCCACGCAGCTTGGCGTGGTCCTGGCTCAGCAGCGAGTACGCGGTAGACACCACCACCAGCGGCACGCCCACGTAGCCCGCGCCCAGTGCCAGCAAGGCGTGATCGACACTGTTTTCCGACAGCACCATGACGGGCGAACGTGGGCCAAGCCCCCGGTCGATCAATGCCTGTCCAATGGCCTGCGCCGTGTCGTGCGCCTGGCCATAGCTCACGCTGCGCCACCCCTCTCCGCTGCGCTCGGCGAGAAAGGCGCGCTGCGGGTCATCGCGGGCCCAGCGCTTCAGCCAATCTGCGGGACATCGGGCGGTCTCGCCCAGGCGCTGCGTCGATCGCAGCACCTGGCTGCCGTCGTCACGCAGCTCCAGGGAGACACTGGCTTCGGCCAATGCAAGAGTCGGTTGAAGAAGGGTTGGCATCGCCCGTTGTGTCTCCGGTCTTGTTGTGCACCGACTGGAAGTCGGCCGATTCCCCATATCGTATGTGTGACATACGATTTTGACAAGACCCAGTGGCAAGGATCTTCCCGATGTGCCGGGAGATCAGCCATCATGCTCACCCGCTGCGCGACCGGAGGCGGTGTTACGCTTGAGTGATGAGCTATCAGCGCATGGACAACGAGTCGCCGCAAACCCTGGCCCTGGGCGACACGGGACAAACACTGGCCTTCCAGCTGTCGCGCGTGTGGATGCGTTTCCACGACGACTACGCCCAGGCGCTGCGCCCCTTGAACCTCACCCCGAGCCGAATGCTGGGGCTGGCCTACCTGGTGCACAACGCGGACGCGGATCAGGCGTCACTGGGCCGTGCGCTTGGCGTCAACAGAGCGTCCACCATGAGCATGGTCGACAAGCTAGAGTCGGCCGGCTATGTCGTTCGAGAACCGGGCATCGATCGCCGAACGCACGCTTTGACCGTGACACTGCAAGGCCGCTCTGCCTATCGAAAGGGCATGCAACTGGAGCAAAGCGTTGAGCAAACACTGACAGCTCAACTCAAGTCCAGTGACTTGGCGCACCTACGGACGTTGCTGACACGAATGGGCACCGCGGCACAGACCTGAGTTGATGTCGGCGCTGTCTGCACTGCCCAGAACCCCTACCGGGCGCGCCGCTGTATGCCCGATACGTAGAAAGCTGAACTGCCAACTCACAGGTTCGAAAATTCGTTCTTGGCGCCCATGTCATCTGCGACGGCATGACGACTGGCAGCTACCGCCGTCGATTGTTAGAGCTTGAACCGTCGCTTTAGACTGATTTCGTCCATTCACGGCCTTCACCAGGAGGACTGCTACCAGCGCAAGCAGATCTACGCCTTCGCCGCGCCCGAAGGCGAGTCCGACAGATTGGTCGACGCCAACACGCTGAAACCAGCAGTGAGGAACGGAAGCATCGTCGAGAACACACGCTCCAGATCGCGGGACGCGTATCGGCCTGATGACAGGCTCTCGACCCGGCCTGGTTCGGCGACCAGCGAAAGCATGGTGCCAACCATGAAGCTGAAGGCGTGAAAGATCCGCTCCTCCTGCACCTCGGGAAGCGTGCGGGAGAACTCCGCCAGGAACAGCCGCGCGACGGCGTTGTAGTGCACGCCGATGACCTTGGCATAGTCGGGCGCGTTGGAGGCACGTGCCACCAGAAGGGCGTAGTGCTTCCATCCCCGACCGCCTTTGCTGCTCCGCTCGACAAAGGGGCTGACATAACCTGCCACCAACTCTCCGATGGGAATGGGGCCGTCACCGGCCCGATCGCGAGCCGCGTCGAGCAACTGCAATCGCTGAAGCGCCATGTAGGAGGCTCTTCGCTCCACCACGCGATCGAACAGCGCCTCCTTGGTACCGAAGTGGTAAGCCACCAGCGCCAGGCGTGCGTCTGATTGCTGGGCCACCTCCCGCATGGAGGTGCCATGGAAGCCGTGCAGCGCGAACAGGATCTCCGCGGCATCCAGCATCCTGTCGCGGGTTGCGTCGCCCGCCTTGCGTCCGTTCGGTCGGGCCGCTCCAGGTAGGTGCGGCGGTTCAGCAGGCGTTGCGGGCTTGGTCGAGGGCGTGTTCATGTCGGTTGCAAGTCACTGTCGATTGTCGTTTGCCACCTTGTCTCATCACGGCAAGCATGATAGCTGAACGATTGAACAATCATTAAAAACAGTTTTCCAATTTCGACATGCTCTGCTATTGACGGTTGTCCTGTATAAACTTGGTCATTCGTTCAGTTATTTGATCAACCCGCAGAGCGGGACCAAGGAGACAGGATATGGGCAGCCCTCTGGAGGTGCGGATTGACGGCACCTTGATCACGCCTGACCAGGTGGAAGGCTGGGAGCGTCGCCGCGCCAAGGCCGTGCTGAAGACCTTGCGCAAAGCCCTCAAGGTCAAAGGTGGCTCCCGCGACGATCCGAACGACTTGCAGGCGCAAAGGGCGGAACTGCTTGAGCTCAAGGAACGCCTGGGGCGCTCGGATTTGCGTACGGCATTGGGTGGTTCCATGCGCATGTCGGCCGCGATGACAAAGCTCGTCGTGCGTCTGTCCGGCGCCAAGCGCAAACAGTGTGTCGTGGAAATTCGGGTGGCTGACTGCAGCGCGAAAGCGCTGTCCGGACACATCGACGACTTGATGGGCCGTGATACCGCGGCCAACCGCAAGGTAAATCTGTCAGTCTGTCCGGATCACTACCTCCTGGAGCCACGTGGCGATGTGCTGGAAGTCATCGAGACCACAGGGGGTGCTCCATGTCCAGCGCAGTTCTTCTTGCGCTTCAACGACGAGACGGGACTGAAGACGCCGCGCGACCCGTCGTTCCCCTACCAGTCGGCCGGCACGGCCCGCCTCGCGGATGGAACGGTCATCGGCGGCGTTCGCCATCAGTTTCGCAACGAAGGCGGGAACACCCTGATGCGTTTGATGGTCGAGTTCCCGCAACTCACACTGGGCAGCATGATTCGAGAGCACCAGTGGCATCTCGCCTGCGAGTTCACGAACTGGGTCCAGGAGATCCTGCGTCGGCGCGATGCCAGCGCAGCGAGTGCATCCGCCTGATCGCCAGCGGACCGATTGACCGTGGAACACGATTTCCTGATCGTTGGTGGCGGCACCGCAGGCGCTGTGCTTGCTGCACGCCTCTCGGAGAACGCCGCGCATCGTGTCCTGCTGGTCGAGGCGGGAGGCGACGTTTCTGCCACGGCTGCACCCACAGATATTCAGGATGCCTTTCCGAGCGCCACGCTCAATTCCAGCTACTTCTGGAATGGCCTGACCGCTGCGTCAAAGGACGGCGAAGCCCCTGCACCCTATCCGCAGGCCCGCGTGCTGGGAGGTGGCTCGGCCATCAACGGCATGTTTGCGCTTCGCGGCGTGCCTTCAGACTATTCGCGCTGGGCGGATGCTGGTGCTGGCGACTTTTCCTGGGAGAAGGTGCTGCCTTACTTCCACCGGATCGAGAACGACCACGACCGGCCTGACGTTCAAGGCGGTCCGCATGCCATCGCCCGAGTTCCGAAAACCCAGTGGCCTTCGTTCGTTCGATCGATGGCGACGGCGGCTCAGCAACACGGCTGGCCATTCATTGATGACATCAACGAGCAGCCGGGTGACGGGTTCTTCCCGATGCCGAACGCCATCGACGCTGAAACGCGTGTCACCACAGCGGGCTGCTATTTGACGGCAGCGGTCCGGGCACGGCCCAACCTCGACATCTGGACGAACACCCGGGCCACCCGACTGCACCTCATCGACCAGCGGGTGTGCGGCGTCGAGGCGGTCAGGGATGGCCGCCTGATGCAACTGAAAGCACGACGCGTGGTGTTGTCCGGGGGCGGCATCCACTCGCCGGCCATTCTTCTGCGATCGGGTATCGGCCCTGGTCGTGCGCTGACCGCGCTTGGCCTTGACGTCCACCTCGACCTGCCGGGCGTGGGACGCAATCTGCAGAATCATCCGTACGCGTTCTTCGCCCTCACGCTACCGCGTGGCAAACGAATGACGACGGCTCTTCGGCGATTCGCCGTCGCCGGCATGCGATCGTCGTCTCGTCTGCCAGGCGCTCCGGCCGGCGATCTCTTCAACTTTTTCATCGGGCGCGTGAGCGGAGAGGCGTTCGGGCCGAACTTTGCGTTGGTGGGCAGCGCCCTCTACGCCCCCAAGTCCCGCGGAAGCGTGACCCTTTCCAGCGCCGACCCATCCGAGCAGCCGGTCGTCAATTTTCGGTTCCTGTCCGAACCGTCGGACGCACCTCGCATGCTCCTGGCCGTGCGAAGGGCCGAAAGCCTTCTGCGAGAGCCCAAGGTTTCAAGCGACTTCCAGGAAGCGTTCCTGCTGCCGGGCGCGTTGTCGGTCAAGCAGTTCAACCGCCCCGGCATGGCGGGCAAGGTCTTGGCCTTGGCCGCGTCGGCGGCGTCCAACTCGCCTGGCTTCCTGCGCCGCGCGATTTTTGGCCACGCTTTCAAGAGCGGTGGCCCCATGGTGTACCAAGGTGGGCATCGCGCCATCGCCGACGAACAGATCCTGGCATCCATCAGCCCCATGGGTCACCCCGCAAGCACGTGCGCCATGGGCCGAAGCGACAACCCGTTGGCGGTCGTCGACGACCGGTTCCGTGTGCACGGCTGCCACAACCTCTTCGTTGCCGACGCGTCGGTGATGCCGAGCATCCCCAGCGCCAACACCAACCTCCCCACGCTGATGCTGGCCGAAGTGGCAGCAGAGCGCATCGCAAGCCTTTCCCTCTGAGAACCCCACCATGTTCAACTACTTCAAGGCCTATTCCTGGAATCTCGCGCTCTCCATGGCTTTGGACGCCGGGGCCAACATGGACGAGATAGACCGCGCGTGCCGGGAACTGCGCGATGCGGAGGACGACCAGGCCCAGGCGAACGCGTTCTTCGAGGCATGGGAACAAGGGGCCGCGAAACTGTCCCGATCGGCCGCGGAAGACGAGGCGGCAGGCCATCTGCTCTCGGCCGCCGAGAAGTACCGTCGCGCCTGCGTGATGTACATCACCGCCGAGCGCATCCCTGCGCACGACCATCCCCCTAGGCTGGCTGCCTACGACGAGTTGCTGTGGACCTTCCGCAAACACATCGAGTGTTCGGGAGCCAATTGCGAGAGGGTTTCAATTCCTTTCGGGGACTCCTTCATCCCCGCGTTGATGGTCTCGGTTGGCACGCCTGAGGAGCCTGCACCTTGCATCGTTCACTTCAATGGACTCGATGGCGTCAAGGAGTACCTGTACCTGTGTGGCCTCCCAGACATGCTCGGCAAACGCGGCATTTCAATTCTTCTGGTCGACAACCCGGGCGTTGGTGAAGCGCTGCGCAAGAACGGTCTGCACAACGCCGCTGAGGCGGAGATTCCTGCAGGTGCTTGCATCGACTATCTGCAGACACGTGCGGATGTGGACCCGAAACGCATCGGGATGATGGCGCTGAGCCTTGGTGGCTACCACGCGCCGCGCGCCACTGCCTACGAACCGCGCTTCGCCTGCTGTGTGGCGTGGGGCGCCAACCACGACACCGGCAAGCGCTTCCGAGCTCGCCTCGCGGGGACTTTGAATGCCCAGAAATCGGTTCCCCATTACTTCGATCACGTGAAGTGGGTTCTCGGCAAGAACAGCATCGAGGAATGCGCCGAGGTATTCGATCGATTCACGCTTGAGGGAATCCTGGACCGCATCCGCGTCCCGATTTACATCACCCACGGTGCAGACGACCGTCAGATTCCCGTGTCGGAAGCGCACCGGACCTATGAAGGCTGCGTCAACTCGATGCGCAAGGAGTTGCGCATCTTCACGGCCGAGGAAGGTGGCGAACAGCACTGCAGCATCGGGAACATGAGCCTGGCCACCCATGCCATGGCCGACTGGATTGCCGACGTGCTCAAGACCTCTTGACACGACCCACTTCCCCCACCCTGTCCCACAACGAGGAGACATCATGCTCAAAGGACTGACTTCCACTGTTGCGCGCATCGCAATCGCTGTCGCTTTCTTGCCCGGCCTGGCATGGGCCCAGCCGGACCTGGTGCGAATCATCGTTCCACTGGGTGCCGGCCACCCGTTCGATACAGCAGCGCGTGCGCTGGCTGAAGGATTGGCCAAGTCATCCGGAAGAACAGTCATCGTGGAGAACAAGCCGGGCGCGGGTGGCCGCGTTGCCACCGCGGACGTCGCCAAGGCCAAGGCCGACGGCTCGGTTCTGCTGTTCACCACCGCCGGGCATGCCACCAATGCCGGCCTCTACACGAATCTCCCATACGACCCCATCAAAGACTTCACGCCGATCTCGGTGGTCAGCAAGTCATCGGGCTTCGCGCTGCTGGTGCCAGCCAACTCGCCCTACAAGAGCATTCAGGAGCTCATTGCAGCGGCGAAAGCACAGCCAGATACCCTCAACTACGGGTCGTTCGGCAACGGAAACACTACCCACGTGGTCGCCGCCATGTTCGCTCGCGCAGCCAACCTCAAGCTGATCCATGTTCCACATCAGAATCCGGTCAACGACTTGATCGGCGGCCACATCAACATGCTGTTCATGGGGGCATCGACAGCTTTGCCACTCGTCAGCGATGGACGTGTGCGCGCGCTGGCGATCTCTTCTGAAGCCCGTGACCCGGAGTTTCCAGGCGTGCCCACGTTTCGCGAGCTGGGCTACAACGACGTCGACGTGCCCGCATGGTCCGGGCTTCTCGCACCCGCCGGACTTCCCGCGGACCAGGCTCAAGCCCTGTTCGCCCAGGTCAAGGAAGCTGTGAAGCAACCGGCTTACCAGAACAACCTGAAGATCACCAAGGCCACGGTGGTGCTCTCTTCGCCGGATGAGTACCGGAGATCGCTGGAGGCCGACGTGGCGCGATTCCGCAAGGTATTGCCTGAGCTGGGCATCAAGGGGAACTAGACCTAGGCGGGGCTGCTCCCCGTTGCCTTGACGCCTATCCGAACTTGTCGGGCGCGCGATTTGACAGAAGCCAGCTCACTGGCGCCTCGACTTGAAGGTCCGCGTCCTAGCCGGTGGGATTCGTTCAGGTCCGTCGATCCAGTGTCCGAGAACGCTGCGAAGCCGTCGTTCACTACGACCTCGAAATCACCTACTTGCATCTCCCACTTTCGCCATCCTCCCACGCACCAGATAGACTTACCAAGTGGTCCATTCAAGTGGTCCAAAACGCGCACTTTTCCGCGCATCTGCCCCAAAAACTCCCTGGGCGACAAGAACTTGCGACAACTTGGTGGAGATCCTCCTCGTCTCCACCACCGAACTGAAAAAGGCCTTGCTCCGCAAGGCCTTTTTTCTTGTCAGCACGGCAGCCCGCGCTGCGCGGTGTTCTCCGCCTCGATCGCGCGCTGGAAATGGGCCAGGCCCAGTTCGTTGAGCACCTTCTTGAAACGCCCGGCCACCTCGGGCGCCAGTTGCGCGAGGCGCGCGCACACCTGCCGCGCCGAGGCGTCGAGCGCGTCGTCGGCCACCACCTGCCACACCATGCCCCAGGCCTGGGCCTGCGCGGCGCCGATCGGCTCGCCGAGCAGCACCAACCCCTTGGCGCGCGCCAGGCCCACGGCAGCGGGCAGCGTGGCCGTGAGGCCGCCGGTGACGAACACGCCCAGCGAGGCCTCGGGCAGCTTGAACCGCGCGCCCTCGGCAGCGATCACCACGTCGGCGTCGAGCGCCCACTCCAGGCCCGCGCCAACGGCCCAGCCCTGCACGGCGGCCACCACCGGCTTGGGCAGGGACACCAGGGCCTGCGCCACGGCCTGCACCAGCCGCAGGTCGTCCTGCGTCGGCGGCGCCCCCAGGTCGCGCCCCGCGCAGAACACCGGGCCGGCGCCCCGCAGCAACAGCACGCGCACCGCGTCGTCGCGCTCGGCCAGCGCGATCGCCGCCAGCAGCGCGCGCGCGAGGTCGTTGTCGATGGCGTTGCGTTTCTCAGGCCGGTTGAGCGTGAGCGCCATGACGCCGTCGCGGACCTCGACCAGAAGCTTGGCTGGGTTCATGCGGGCTCGACTCCAAAGTGGTGAAGCACATTGCGCAGCAAGGCACCGAACGCCTCGTCGGCCCCGAGCACCCAGCTGGCCCCCACGGCCCCGGCGTTGAATACGCGGCCGCCCTGGGGGCGCTCCCAGTAGACCATCTCGGCGGACAGCCCGTCGAGGGACTGCGTGGCGCCTTCGAAGAAGTCAAGGTAGGCGTCCAGCCGGCCCGGCACGCGGCGCACGCCCTCGGCGAGCACCTGCAGGCCGGGATGATCGCGCGGCAGCTCGGCGCCGCGCGGAATGTGGTGGGTCATGCGGCGCAGCGTGGCGATGCTCAGGTCCCACTCGTGGCCGATGGCGCGTGGCAGGGCGCCGCCGGGCCCGTGGCCGAAGCTGTCGCCGGCGCGCAGGCCGGTCTCGTGCGGCCGGTGGAACAGGAAATGGCCGGCGTCGCGCACGCGGTAGACGCCGAAATCCGAGGCATCGGCGAAGGCCCAGCCCGCGGTTTCCAGGCCGATCAGCTCGCTGCACGAGCGGTCGTTGAAGCGCCAGAGGCCACCGCGCTCGCCGTCCTGGCTGTGGTACTGCTCGCCGTGCACGCCGCCGGGCGCCGCGTGCTTGTCCAGCGCCGCCTCGTGCTCGTCGGCGGGTGTCAGCGTTTTGCGCTGCTCCATCACCGTGGCGCCTTCGTCGAAGCTCACGCGCCAGTACAGGGAGTTGCCCGACAGCACCACCGCGCTGCCGCCCCCGCGCAGGTAGGCGTCCAGGCCCTCGAAGGCCGGTGCCGACCAGTACTCGCTGTGGCCGTTGATGACCACGCTGCGGTAGCGGCGCAGCAGACCGGGGTCGCGGTGAAGGTCGAGGTCGCTCACCACGTCGTACGCGTAGCCCTGCGCGTCGAGCCAGCGGTGCAGGCAGCGCTCCAGGCGCGGACCCTGGCTGAAGCCGCTGCCCTCGGGCGCGTAGAAGGCGTCGGGCGCGGCGTTGGGCCAGGGCAGGCGCAGGCCGGCGTAGTAGGTGGGCTGGCCCTTGCGGTGGGGCGTGTAGTGGTTGTACTCGGGGGCGTCGGGGTGGCTGTTGGGCAGCGGCGCGGCGCGGCGCGGCCAGTGCGCCGGGCCCGACACGTTGCGCGCGAACGGCGACGCGGCGTAGGCGCGCCAGCTGTTGGTCGCGCACAGCACCAGCAGCGGCGCGGGCGCGGCGTCGGCGGCCGGCCGCACGACGACGCTCACGTCGTAGCGCACGGGCCGGCCGTCCACTTCGCATTCGAAGCGGCCCACGTGGATGCCGGGCTTCGCCCCGCGCGGCACCGTCACGCGGTGCGATTCGGCCCAGCGGCAATCCACGAGGTCGTCGCTTGCCAGGCGAAGGCCGTGGCCGCGCAGGCGGTCGCTGGCGGCGGCGTACTCGCCTTCGCGGCGCGAAAAGCGCGGCACCCGCGCGGGGTCGAAGGCCGGACCGACGACCATCCAGGTGCCGTGGTTGATGAGGCGGCCGTCGCGGCCCTGCCCGCTGGCGTCGGCGATGCGTTCGCCGCGCTGCTCGCTCAAGGGCCAGCAGGCCAACACGCCGGGGCCCTGCGCGGCCTGCAGGCCGCGCTGCGCGCCACGCTGGGCGATCTCGGCGGCGCCGAGCGCGCGGCCGTAAAGCGCCGGCATCACGAGGTCCGCGTCCAGAAAGTGCGTGGCCACGCCCCCCGCCGACGCGGCGCCCAGGCGCAGCGCGGCGCGGCCCGCCCGACCAGGGCCCGCCGCGCCCTGCGCCACCCGGCGGCCGTCGATCCACAGCGACAGGTGGCCCTGGTGCAGCACGGCCACCAGGTGCGCCCATTGGCGCGGCGCCAGGGCCGGCCCGGTGAGCCGCGAACGCCCCAGCCGCAGCATGAGCGTGCCGTCGGCCTCGATGAACAGGCCGACGCCTTCGTCGGCCACCTCGTCGTCGGATTGCGCGATCACGGCCTGGCGCTCGCCGAAGCCCCAGGGCATGAGCCAGCACTCCAGGGTGAGCGCCTCGAGCGCGTCCTCGGGCAGGCCGCGCTCGATGTGCACGTAGGAGCCGGGGTGGATGGCCTGCACCCGCGCCGGGTGCTCACCGCCGGCGTGCAGCACCGGGTCGCGCGAGGCGTCGTCGGCGTCGGGCCCCAGCGCGCAGAAGGAAAAGCGGTAAGGCACCGAACTGCTCACGTGAAAGCCGATGGCCTCGCCGGCCGCCACGCTGACGGCGCTCGCATAGGCGTGCAGGCCGGGCAATGCGATGGCCCGGTGCGGCGGGATGACCGCGCTCAAGCGAGGCCCCGACCGCGCACCTCGTCGTGCAGGTCGGCCAGCGCGCGCTCCAGCAACTCCACCAGCAGGTCGAGTTCGGCGTCGCTGGCGGTCAGCGGCGGGGTGACCATCTGGAAGTCGCCGAACTCGCCGCGGTTGGCTCGCCGGTTGTAGAGCGCGATGCCGTGGCGCAGGCCATGCTCCGTGAGGCGCGCGGGGGCGTTGAAGTCCACCGGCAGCGCCCGTCGGCTGGCCTTGTCCGCCACCAGCTCGATCGCGCCCAGCAACCCCAGGCCGCGCACGTCGCCCACCAGGGGGGAGCGCGCCGCGAGCGCATGCAGCCGGTCCTTCAGGTAGGCGCCCGCGGCCTGCGCGCGTGCCACCAGGTCTTGGCGCACCACCTCGTCGAGCACCGCATTGGCCACGGCGCAGGACAGCGGGTTGGTGAAATAGGTGTGGCCGTGCACGAAGCCGCCGCTCGCGGCGACCGCGTCGACGATGCGCTCGGGCGCCAGCACCGCGCCCAGCGGCGTGTAGCCCGCGGCCAAGCCTTTGGCCAGCGTGACCAGGTCGGGCCGCGCCTCGGGCCAGTGGTGCGCGGCCAGGAAGCGGCCGGTGCGGCCGGCGCCCGACATGATCTCGTCGAACACCAGCAGCACCCCGTGGCGGTCGCAGATCTCGCGCACGGCACGGAAGTAGGCCGGCGACGAGACAACCGCGCCGGTGGACAGTCCGCCGATGGGCTCGAGGATGAAGGCGAGCACGCTGTCGGCGCCTTCGCGCACGATGGTGTCTTCCAGCGCCTGCGCGCAGGCCGCCTCGAAGGACTCGACGCTGTGGCCGTCCGGCACGCGGTAGGACAGCGGCGCCGCCACCTTGGGCTGGGCGCGCAGCATCGGGCCGTAGAGCGCGTGCGCGCTGGCGTCGCCGGTGACGGTGAGCGCGCCCAATGTGGCGCCGTGGTAGCTGGGGTTGCGCGAGATCACTTTCCAGCGCCCAGGCTGGCCGCTGACCACCGCGTACTGGCGCGCGAGCTTGAGCGCCGACTCGTTGGCCTCCGAGCCCCCCGAGACGAAAAAGGCGCGGTCCAGGCCCGGGCCCGCGAGCGCACACACGCGGTCGGCCAGCGCGATGCTGTCTTCGCTCTCAAAGAAGCGCGGGTAGGCGAAGGTGACCTTGCGCGCCTGCGCCTGCATGGCCTGCAGCACCGCGGGGTTGCCATGGCCGATGTTGGTGACCACGGCGCCCGAGGTGGCGTCGAGGTAGCGGCGGCCATCCTCGTCCCACAGGAACACCCCTTCGGCGCGCGCCACGCGCGGTGGGCGCGGCGTGCCCTTGGGCGCGTAGAAGCCGAGAACCGATCCGCCCGCCGGCGTATCGCCCACCGTGCGGCGGGCCGTCGCTGTCTGCATGTCCACCTCGTCGTCAGTCCGCGGTGAAACCGGAGGCCTTGACCACCGGCGCCCATTGCGCGAGGTCGCTGGCCAGCAGCTGGCCGAGTTCGGCGGGGCTGCTGGGGTTGGCTTCCATACCCAGCTTGAGCAGGCGTTCCTGGATGTCGGGCGTGGCGAGCACCTTGCGCGTCGCGGCGTTGAGCCGCTCCACCAGCGCCGCCGGCGTGCCGGCCGGCGCCAGCAGCGCGGTCCACTCCAGCGTGTCGAAGCCGGCGATGCCGAGTTCCTTCAGCGTGGGCACGGTGGGCAGCAGCTGCGCGCGCTTGGCGCCGTTCACCGCCAGCACACGCAGCTTGCCGGCCTGGTGGTGCGGCGCGACGTCGAGGATGGGCAGGACGCCGGCCTGGATCTGGCCACCCAGCAGGTCCTGCACCAGCGGCGCGGCGCCCTTGTAGGGAATGGCCTGCAGATCGACCTTGTTGTCCTGGCCCAGCCGGTAGCCGAGGAAGTGCGACACGCTGCCGGCCGCGGGCACGCCGAAGTTGCCGGCCTGCGGGTTCTTGCGCGCCAGGTCCAGCCACTGGGCGATCGAGGTCGCGGGCACGCCGCTGGGCACCGACAGGGCCTCGAAGAAGCTGGTGAGCCGCACCACGGGCGCGAAGTCCTCGGCGGGCTTGTACTTCGCCCCCTTGGTGGTGAGCGGCAGCATCACCATCATGTGGCTGTTGGCGACCAGGATGGTGTTGCCATCGGGCGCCGACGCTCGCACGTACTCGGCCGCGATCTGCCCGCCCGCGCCGGGGCGGTTGTCCACGATGATGGCCGTGCCGAGCTCGTCCTTGAGCTTCTCCGCGACCATGCGCGCGAGCGCATCGGACGAGCCACCGGCCGTGTAGCCGACGACCAGGCGCAGGGGCGCCTTGGCGGTCTGCGCGTGGCCGATCGCGGGCAGCGCGGCCAGCGCCGTCAGGGCGGAGCAAAGAAGGAACCGGGACAGTTTCATGGGCGGACCTGTGGGATGGAAATGGGTCCGCGCAGTATTTGGCAAAGGCCCGCGGCCGAGTAGTATGCCGACCCCGATAAGCTTGATACGCCACACGTATGACGGCCAAACTCGATCGCCTGCAGCTCATCACCACCTTCCTGGCCGTGGCCGAGCGGCGCAGCCTGTCGGCCGCCGCGCGCGCGCTGGGCACCACGCAGCCCACCGTGAGCCGGCGCCTGCGCGACCTGGAGCAGTTGCTCAACGCGCGCCTGGCCACGCGCTCCACGCACCGTTTCGACCTCACGGCCGAGGGCGAGGAGCTGCAGCGCCGCGCCGTGGCCTGGGCCGACGCCTGGAACGAGTGGGAAGACGCGCTGAAGGTCAGCGCCGGTCTGCCCAAGGGCAAGCTGTCGCTGATCGGACCACACGCCTACGGGCACGCCTTCCTGATGGACGCCGTCCGCCTGTTCCGCGAACGCTACCCGCAGGTGGAGGTGGAGCTGCGGCTCACCGACCGGCCGGTGGACATCGTGGGCCAGGCCTGCGACTGCTGGATCCGCGTCGGCAGCAGCGCCGACCAGTCGCTGCACGTGCGGCCCATCGGCCGCATGCGGCGCGTGCTCGTGGCCTCGACGGCATTCGCGGCGCGGCACCGCGTCCGCGCGCCGGAAGACCTGTCGTCCCTGCCCTTCGTTGGACTGATCCCCTACGTGATGGACCGCCTGCCCATGCACACGCAGGACCAGACCGAGCGCCGCACCGTGCCGATCCGCACCCCCTTCACCACCGACGGCCTGCTGGCCAGCTACCGCGCCATGCTCGAAGGGCTGGGCATCGCGGCGAGCGCGCGCTGGCTGTGCGGCCCGGACATCGCCAGCGGCCGGGTCAAGCGCATCCTGCCCAAGTGGGAGCTCGAGCCCATCGCCATCGAGGCCGTGTCCGTTGCCGGCCGCTTCCGGCCGGCCCGCATCAACGCCTTCATCGACGTGCTGTGCGAGGTGATGGCGGGCGTGGAAGGCTTCGATCCGGCCTGAGCCCGGGCCGGGCGCCGGCCACTCAGCTGCCCATGTCGAGCAGCGCGTCCACGTTCAGCAGGGTGATGCCACCGTAGCCGGTGCGGATCCAGCCCTGCGCGCGCATCCGGCTCAGCGCCTGGTTGCAGCGCGGCCGCGACAGCGAGGCCATGCTGGCCAACTCTTCCTGCGACAGGCGCAGCTGCGGCGATTCGCTGGGGTTGTGCAGCGGGTGCAGCAGGCCGCACAGGGCGCGCGCCACCTGGGCGTCGGCGTCGAGCAGGCTGTGGTCGGCGTGCTTGCCCATGAACCAGTGCAGGCGTTCGTTGATCTGGCGCAGCAGGAACTCGTTGAACGCGGGCTGCGTGTCGCGCAGCGCCAGGAAGGTGTCCAGCGGCATCAGCGCGACGCGGCTGTCGCGCAGGGCCACCACGTCCGCGTTGCGGGGCTTCTGTCGGATCAGCGTGCCTTCGCCGAACCAGCTGCCGCCGAGCTGCCCGCCCAGCGAGACGCTGCGGCCATCGGCGCTCGACACCGACCATTTGAACAGCCCGTCGATCACGCCATACCAGTGGCCGGGCAGGTCGCCGCGGCGACCGAGCGACTCGCCCAGGGGCACCACCACCTCGATCAGGTCCCCACGCACCCCGGCCTGCACGGCCTGCGGCAGCGCGCGAAACCACGGCGACTGGGCCAGCAGGCCGTCGAGCGTGGGTGGGGGGGCTTTGGGTCGGCGCAAGTTCAAGGGAAAACCCTTGGCTGAACTGTCATCGGGTGAACTGTGAGGATACCCGCGGCTGCCCAGAATGGCCCCATGCAAGCAGACCCCCACCCCGACGGCTACGGCCAACTCCTGTGGACCCCTTCGGCCGAGCAGGTCGCCTCCAGCCGGCTGGCGCACTACCAGGCCTGGCTGGCCGAGCACGAGGGCGTGCGCACCACCGATTACCACGGGCTCTGGCGCTGGTCGGTCGATCACATCGAGGACTTCTGGGCCTCCATCTGGCGCTACTTCGACGTGGTGGGCGAAGGCCCGCTCGCGCCGGTGCTCGGCCAGCGCGAGATGCCCGGCGCGACCTGGTTCCCGAACACCCGCCTGAACTACGCCGAGAACATCTTCCGCCAGGCCAGCGCCGAGCGCCCCGCCCTGCTCGCGCGCAGCGAGGACGCGCCCTGGAGCGAGGTGTCCTGGGCCGAACTGGAGCGCGACACCGCGGCGCTGGCCGCGCGCCTGCGCGAACTGGGCATCGGCCCCGGCGACCGCGTGGCCAGCTACATGCCCAACCGCGCCGAGACCGTGGTGGCTTTCCTGGCCTGCGCGAGCATCGGCGCCATCTGGTCCAGCTGCGCCCCGGACATGGGCCCCACCGTGGTGCTGGACCGCCTGCGCCAGATCGAACCGACACTGCTCTTCGCCACCGACAGCTACAGCTACAACGGCAAACGGCACGACCGCGCGCCGCAGGTGGACGAACTGCTCGCCGCCCTGCCCAGCGTGCGCCACGTCGTGCAAGTGCCCGGCCCGCTGCAGGCGCAGCGCGGCGCGCCGGCCTGGCGCGACCGCCTGGCCTGGGCCGACTGCATCGCCACGCCGGCGCCGCCGCGCTACGAGCGCCTGCCCTTCGACCACCCGCTGTGGATCGTCTACTCCTCGGGCACCACGGGCCTGCCCAAGGCCATGGTGCACAGCCACGGTGGCATCGTGCTCACGCACCTGAAGACCTGCGCGCTGCAGCACGACCTGCGGCCCGGCGACCGCCTGCTGTTCCTGGGCAGCACCGGCTGGATCGTCTGGAACCTCCAGCTCGGCGCCCTGTTCACCGGCGCGAGCATCGTGCTCTACGACGGCAACCCCAATTGGCCGGACCCGGGCGCGCTGTGGCGCTTCATCGACGAGCGCCAGGTGTCCCTGCTCGGCTGCGGCGCGGCCTACCTGATCGCCGCCAAGAAGGACGGCCTGCGCCCGCGCGACATCGGCCCGCTCAAGCAACTGCGCGCCATCAACGTCACCGGTTCGCCGCTGCCGGTGGACGCGTACCACTGGGCCTACGACGCGATCAAGCCCGACCTGTGGCTGGCCTCGATCAGCGGCGGCACCGACATCGCCTCGGGCTTCGTGGCCTGCGCGCCCACGCTGCCGGTGCACGCGGGCGAGATCCAGTGCGCCGAACTGGGCGTGGCGGCCTACGCCTTCAACGAGGCCGGCCAGCCCGTGGTGGACGAGGTGGGCGAGCTGGTGATCACCCAGCCCATGCCCTCGATGCCGGTGCGCTTCTGGAACGACGAGGGCGACCGCCGCTACCGCGAAAGCTACTTCGAGACCTTCCCCGGCGTCTGGCGGCACGGCGACTGGATTCGCTTCACGCCGCGCCACACCTCGGTCATCTACGGGCGCTCGGACAGCACCATCAACCGCTTCGGCATCCGCATGGGCACGGCCGAGATCTACCGCGTGGTGGAGGAACTGCCCGAGGTGCGCGACAGCCTGGTGGTCGACCTGGAGTACCTGGGCCGTCCGTCCTTCATGCCCCTGTTCGTGGTGCTGCAGCCCGGCCTCACGCTGGACGAAGCGCTGCGCCAGCGCATCACCGACCAGATCCGCCGCAAGGCCTCGTCGCGCCACGTGCCGAACGAGGTGGTCCAGGTGGCCGACATTCCGCGCACCCTGAGCGGCAAGAAGATGGAGGTGCCGGTGCGCAAGCTGCTGCTGGGCGCCGCGGCCGACAAGGTGGCCAGCCCCGACGCGATGCAGAACCCGGCCAGCCTCGACTTCTTCGTGGCCTACGCCGACCGACTGGAGCACGCCCGATGAACCTGGACACCGAACTGCACCGGCTGCGCGAGGCCTACGCGGCGCGCCACCCCGAGAGCCTGGCCCGCCACCAGGCCGCCACCGAGGTCATGCCCGGCGGCAATACCCGTTCGGTGCTGTTCTACGACCCCTTCCCCCTGGCCATCGCGCGCGGCGAGGGGGCGCGCCTGTGGGACGCCGACGGCCACGAATACACCGACTTCCTCGGCGAGTTCACCGCCGGCCTGTACGGCCACAGCCATCCCGTGATCCGCGCCGCCATCGACGCCGCGCTGGACGGCGGCATCAACCTCACCGGCCACAACCTGCTCGAAGCCGAACTCGCGCGCCTGGTCACGCAGCGCTTCCCTTCGCTGGAGCGCCTGCGTTTCACCAACTCGGGCACCGAAGCCAACCTGCTGGCCATCACCGCCGCCCGGCACTTCACCGGCCGGCGCCAGGTGATGGTGTTCAAGGGCGCTTACCACGGCGGCGTGCTCACCTTCGCGGGTGGGCCTTCGCCGGTGAACGTGCCCTTCCCCTTCGTGATCGGCACCTACAACGACAGCGCCGGCGCCGCCGCCCTGGTGAAGGAGCACGCGGCCGATCTCGCCGCCATCGTGGTCGAGCCCCTGCAGGGTGCGGGCGGCTGCATCGTCGGCGAGCCCGGCTTCCTGCGCGAACTGCGCCGCCTGGCCAGCGAAGCCGGCGCATTGCTCGTCTTCGACGAGGTCATGACCTCGCGCCTGGCGCCCGGGGGCCGCCAGGCCCAGCTGGGCATCCGGCCCGACCTGACCACCCTGGGCAAGTACATCGGCGGCGGCATGTCCTTCGGTGCCTTCGGCGGCCGCGCGGACGTGATGGCGATGTTCGACCCGCGCGCGCCGGGCCACCTGGGCCACGCGGGCACCTTCAACAACAACGTGCTGAGCATGTCGGCCGGCATCGCGGGCCTGAGCCGCGTCTACACGCCCGAGGCGGCCCTGACCCTCAACGCGCGCGGCGACGCGCTGCGCGAGCGCCTCAACGCCAGCTGCCGGGCGCACGGCCTGGCGCTGCAGTTCACGGGCCTGGGCTCGCTCATGAACCTGCACGGCACGGGCGCCGCGATCCGCAGCGTGGACGACGTCCCCGCCAGCGAGCGCTTCGTCAAGGACCTGTTCTTCTTCCACATGCTCGAACAGGGCTTCTACCTGGCGCGGCGCGGCTTCACCGTGCTGTCGCTGCCGCTCACCGACGCGGACCTGGAGCGCTTTCACGCGGCGGTCGAGGCCTTCCTTCAGCGCTACGGGCCGGTGCTGCCGCGCTGAACGCGCGCCGCGACGGGGCCCGGACCCCGTCGCGCGTGATGCATAGCTTTCTTCAATACCTGGCTGGAGAAATTTGAATGGCGTGGATGGCCCCCTGAGGCCCTGCGCGTCACGGAACGGTCACGCGGGCTCGAAAAACTCGCGCCATGACCCATCCCGTCCTTCGGGCGCAAGACCTGCGCCGCACCTACGGCACCCGCGTGGCCCTGCGCGGCGTGTCCTTCGACGTCCGACGCGGTGAGCGCGTGGCCCTGCTCGGCGCCTCGGGCTCCGGCAAGTCCACGCTGATCCGCTGCCTGAGCGGCCTGGAGACCACCGACCCCGGCACCGGCCGCATCGAGGTCTTCGGCCAGGCGCTGCAGGAGGGCGGCCGCCACAGCCCGCGCATCCGCGCCCTGCGCCGGCGCATCGGCGTCATCTTCCAGCAGTTCAACCTGGTGGGCCGCCTGGGCGTGATGAGCAACGTGCTGACCGGCCTGGCCGCCGACACGCCGCTGTGGCGCGGCCTGCTCGGCCGCTACACGCTGGCGCAGCGGGCACTCGCGCTCGACGCGCTGGACACCATCGGCCTGGCGCCCCAGGCCTTTCAGCGCGCGTCCACGCTGTCCGGCGGCCAGCAGCAGCGCGCCGCCATCGCCCGCGTGCTGGTGCAGGGCGCCGAACTGGTGCTGGCCGACGAACCGGTGGCCTCGCTGGACCCGCAATCCACCCGGCGTGTGATGGACCAGCTCGCCGCCCTCAACCGCGACGCCGGGCTCACGCTGATCGTCAGCCTGCACCAGGTCAGCCTGGCCCGCCGCTACTGCCACCGCGTGCTGGCGCTGCGCGACGGCGAACTGGTCTACGACGGTCCCAGCGCCGCGCTCACCCCCAGCTTCCTGCAGCAGCTGTACGGCACCGCGGCCGAGGAGCTGCTGCACAACGACCACGACTTCGCGGCCCCTGCCGCCGAAGCGCCGCCGCTCGCGTTGGCCGCCTGAACCGGTTCTCGCGCGGCCCTTCCGTTTCCCTTCGCCAAAGCCACCACCATGTTCAAACACAAAGCCCTCTTCGCCCTCGCCGCCACCCTGATCGCCAGCAGCGCCACGCTGCACGCGCAGGAGATCAACTTCGGCATCATCGCCACCGACACCGCCTCCACCCAGCGCGAGCGCTGGGAGCCCTTCTTCCGCGACATGGAGAAGAAGACCGGCCTGACGGTCAAATCCTTCTACGCGCCCGACTACGCCGGCGTCATCGAGGCCATGCGCTTCAACAAGGTGCAGGTGGCCTGGTTCGGCAACAAGTCGGCCATGGAAGCGGTGGACCGCGCCAACGGCGAGGTGTTCGCGCAGGTCATGTTCGCCGACGGCAGCTTCGGCTACAAGGCGCTGCTCATCACGCACAAGGACAGCCCCTACCAGTCGCTCGACGACGTCTTCAAGCACTCGAAGTCCATCAACTTCGGCATCGGCGACCCGAACTCCACCTCGGGCTTCCTGGTGCCCACCTTCTATGTGTTCGCCCAGAACAAGGTGGACTACCGCACCCGCTTCAAGACCATCCGCAACGCCAGCCACGGCGCCAACATCCAGGCCGTGCTGGCCAAACAGGTGGACGTGGCCACCAACAACACCGAAGAGATCGAGAAGCTGCGCGCCAACAAGCCCGAGCTGCTCGCGCAGCTGCGCGTGATCTGGGAAAGCCCGCTGATCGCCAGCGATCCCTTCGTCTGGCGCAAGGACCTCGACCCGGCCGTCAAGGCCAAGCTGGCGAACTTCGTCGTCAACTACGCCAAGACCGATGAGCAGGAGAAGGCGATCCTCAAGAACATCTACAACTACGGCGGCTTCCGCGCCTCGACCAACGCGCAGCTGATCCCCACCCGCCAGCTGGAGCTGTACAAGGACCGCAACAAGGTCGAGAACGACGCCGCGCTGGACGCCGGCGCCAAGGCCAAGGCCCTGGCCGAGATCGACGCCAAGCTCGCGCAGCTGCAGCCGTGAGCGTGGCGCACCCCATCAAGGCCAGCGCCACTTCGCTGGCGCAGCTGCGCGAGCGGGCCGCCGCCGAGCGGCCCGGCCCGGGCACCTGGGCCACCTGGGCGGCGGTGGCGGTGCTGCTCGGCTGGTCGTGGCGGGGCGCCGAGATACAGCCCTTCGCCCTGGTCGACAACGCCGGCAACATCGCCACCTACGCGCGCGAGTTCTTCCCGCCGGACTTCCACGACTGGCGCATCTACGCCCGCGAGATGCTGGTCACGCTGCACATCGCCGTCTGGGGCACCGTGCTGGCGGTGCTGGCCGCGGTGCCGGCCGGTCTGCTCTGCGCCTCGAACATCGCGCCGGCCTGGGTGCACCAGCCCATGCGCCGCCTGATGGACGCCTGCCGCGCGATCAACGAGATGGTGTTCGCCATGCTGTTCATCGTCGCCGTGGGCCTGGGTCCCTTCGCCGGCGTGCTGGCGCTGGCGGTGCACACCACGGGCACGCTGGCCAAGCTGTTCTCGGAGGCGGTGGAGGCCATCGACCCGCGCCCGGTGGAAGGCATCCGCGCCACCGGCGCGCACAAGCTGGTGGAGGTCGTGCACGGCGTGGTCCCCCAGGTGCTGCCGCTGTGGATGAGCTTCACGCTCTACCGCTTCGAATCGAACGTGCGCTCGGCCTCGGTGGTCGGCATGGTCGGCGCCGGCGGCATCGGCGTGGTGCTGTACGAGGTGATCCGCAGCTTCCAGTACGCGCAGACCGGCGCGGTGCTGCTGATCCTGGTGGTGACGGTATCCCTCATCGACCTGGCCTCGGCGCGCCTGCGCCAGCGCTTCATCTAGCTAGAGGAAACGGGCGATCTGCTGCACGTCTTCCTCGAACAGCTGCCCGATCTCCGACATCACCACCCGCCCGTCCCGGCCGCGCACGCAGGTGACGGGTATGGCCTTGCCCGGGCGGGGCATCACGCGCTCGATGGCGGGTGTGTGGTGCGCGGTGGGGAAGGTATAGCCCCGCCGCGCCATGTACTGGCGCGCGTCCTCGATGCGCTTGTCGACCGCCAGGCCCAGCATCAAGAGGCCGCGCGGGCGCTGCGCGTCCCACAGCTTCTGGATGAAGGGGTTGGTGGCGCCACAGAAGGGGCACCAGCTGGCCCACCAGTAGACGAGCACCACCTGCCCTTGCGCCGCCGAGGCCTTGAAGGTGCTGCCATCGAAGAGCGGGGCGTCGGGCAGCGTCAGCGCAGTGCCGACCTGGGGCGGCGGTACCTCGTCGGCCGCCCGCGCCAAGGGCGCGCTGGCCAGCGAGGCGGCGCCCAGCGCCTGGAGAAGGGTTCGTCTGTCCATGGTCACTCCTTGCCGCGTGGCGCGCGCTGTGGCCTGGCGGGCGCCTGCGCGCGCAGCGCCTCCCGCAGGCGTTCGATGGAGGCCGCCTTGGCCGTGTCCGGTGGTCCGTGGCGGGTCACGAAGTAGGTGCTCCAGCCCGCGCTGGTCCTGAGCAGCGGGGCCACGCAGAAGTCCCGCTCGGGCAGGTGGCGCGTGGCGTACAGCGGCAGCACGGCCACGCCGAGCCGGGCGCGCACCAGCTCCAGGGCGGTGGAGAGCAGTTGCACCTCGTGGCCGATGGCCAGGCCTTCGTGCGCGGCGAGCTGGTCCTGCAGCAGCAGGTTCCATTGGCCACCGGTGCGGCCCACCAGCACCAGGTCGGTGTGGTGCAGGTCGCTCCAGCCCAGCCCGCCGGCCCGTTCGGCCTGCTCGTCCAGCGCGCCGCCGCGCGCGCACACCACGGCGATGCGGTCCTCGAACAGCAGCGTGGAGCGCAGCTCGCCCGACAGGCGCAGCGGCGAATCGATGGAGCCGACGGCGACGTCGGCCTCGCCCTGCAGGAGCATGTCGCCCAGCATGCCCACGGGGCGGTCGAAGAGCGCGATCTTCAGCTGCGGGTCGCTGGCCTGCAGGCGGGCGATGGCCGGCGGCAGCAGCGCCGCCGAGGAGAGCGAGCCGGCCGCCACGCGCAGCACGACGCGCTGCGCCGCGCCGCCCTGGCGCAGGTCTTTCAGCGCGCGATCGATCTCCAGGTCCGCGCGCTGGCCGGCGCGCTGCAGCTGCTCGCCGGCCTCGGTCAGGCTGATGACCCGCCCGCGCTGCACCAGGGGCATGCCGACCTCTTCCTCCAGTTCGCGGATGAGCGAACTCACGGCCGACTGCGTGATGAAGAGCTTCTCGGCCGCGCGCGTGAAGCTGCCGGTCTGGCCGATGAGGGCCAGGGCCTTGAGCTGGCGAAGGGTGGGCATGGCCGATTATGGTGGCCGCGCCCGCCCGCGGCGGGCGCGCCGCCTCAGGCCAGGGCGCGCTCTTCCACGCGGCTGGTCGCCAGCTCGATCAGGCAGGGGCCGTCGAGCACCTTCGCGGTATCCGGGTCCGACGCAGGCCAGGCCCGCTCCTCGCCGCTCGCCAGGTCCAGCCAGCGCCGCACCCGAAGGTCCTGCGTGTCCAGCCAGTCGGGCAGCTGCATGAGCGCGGCGCCACCCAGGGGCAGCACCAGCAGCAGCTGCGACCGGTCCATCCGCGCGGCGCCGACCAGGAACTGCGGGTCGCGCACCCAGCGCGGCGCGTCCATCGCGGGCAGCTCGCTCAGCGCGCCATGCAGGTTGCGCAGCGCCTGGCCCTCGCGCTTGGGGTTGAAGCGGCGGTCCACCAGGCCGGCGCGCGGGAAGTAGCCGCGGTCGACGTCGCTGAGCGTGTCGAGGAACACGTCGGCCTGCGGACAGCCGCGGCTGGTGAAGGCCGCGCCGAGCGCGCGCACGCCATTGGCCTGCGCATCGGTCCGCGCCTGGGCCGGGCTGTCGGAGGCCAGCCGAACGTGCACCTGCGCGCGCAGGCCGTGGCGCGCCGCGAAGGCGGCGGCACCGGTGATGCCTTCGTCGACGTCGGTGTCGGCCGCGACGCGGAACACCAGGCCGTCGAAGCCCTGGCCCCGCGTGTGCTCGAGCAGCTCCTTCGCGGCCGGGTCGGCCGGGCCGGCGAAGCCGTGGTCCACCAGCAGCTTGATCTGCTTGCCGTCGCGCGACTGGCCCGAGGCGCTCCAGAAGCGCGACAGGTGCAGCGGCACACCGACCCGCGCGCGCAGCGCGCCGAGCCGCCCACCGAGGTCCGGCGCCAGCGGCCATTTCACGATGAGCTCCAGCGCCCGCAGCAGGCCCTGGTGTTGGCGCAGCAGCTCGATCTGCCCATCCGTGGGCCAGCCGAACAGGAAGACCGTGAAGCGGCTGCCCAGAGCGGCCAGGGCCCGCATGCGCGCGCGCGAGGCCGGGTCGCTCAGGTCGTCCAGAGGCACGCGCAGCGCGCGAATGCCCATCTCCCAGAGCGCGAGGATGGGGTAGTCGTTGCGCGCCTGTTTGCGGCGGAACTCGTCGAGCATGCTGCTGTAGGGGATCTGGTGCAGCTCGCCCCAGTGGTAGCGCAGGTCCAGGCCCAGGCCGGGTTCGCGCGCGCCAGCGGCGGGCGGCAGTTGCGGCCAGTCGCGCTGCACCTGGGGCGCGGCGCCCTCGGGCCGGTCCTGGGTGCGGATGAACTGCGGCACCAGCCGGTCCGGGTACACGTCGACCACCAGCACACCGAGCTTGGACACGTCGTTGCGGCCGTTCTCGTGCTCGCTGGGCTGTCCCACGGCAAACAGCTCCGAGTAGTCGCCGCGCACGAAGGCCGTGGACGGCAGGGAGAAGATCGGCGTGCCCGCGTGCTCGTTGAAGAAGAAGTTGTGCACGTGGCCGGTGAACACGGCCGCGAGCCGGTGCCGCGCCACCAGCGACAGCAGCCAGGAGCGGCCGGGCTCGTCGATGTTGTCGTAGTGGCCGTGCTCGTCGGCACTGGCGATGAAGGGCGGGTAGTGCACGAAGAGCAGCGTGCGCCGGCTGGCGTTGGCCTGCAGGTCCTGCTCCAGCCAGCGGGCCTGCCGCGCCTCGGCGGCCAGGCCCGAGTTGATGAGCGAGGTGTTGATCACCACGAAGTGGCAGTCGTCCCGGTCGAAGGCGTAGTGGTGTTCGCCGAAGTGGCGCTGGTACAGATCGACGTAGGGCTCGCAGATCTCGCCGGCGGGCACGTAGTCCGCGCGCTTGTCGCCCACGTCGTGGTTGCCGGGCACCAGGTGCAGGGGCGCCTTGAGGCGGCCCACCGCCGCCTTGAAGCGCGCCACCGCGTCGGGGTAGGACACGGCCTCGGGCACGGGGTGGATCATGTCACCCACGTGCACCGTGAAGTCCGGCGCCAGGGCATTGAGCACCTCGACGGTGTGCGCGAGGCGTGCGTTGGTGAGCCGGTGGGACTCGTAGGGCGAGATCAGGTCTTCGTCGGAGGGGTTGACGTGGCTGTCGGCGATGACCGCGAAACGGAAGAGGCGTTCGGACATGCGGACCTTCTCAACTGGCGGCCGCGCCCGAGTACTTGACGGCGGCCTGCCACAGCTTCTGTTCGCTGGCCATGGTGGCGGCGTAGTCGCGCGCGTCGCGGTAGGCCACGTCCACGCCCACCGCACCGAGCTGCCCGGCCACGGCGGGCGTGGCCAGCACGCGCTTCATCGCGGCGCTCCATTGCGACAGCACCGCCGCCGGCGTGCCGCTGGGCATCATGAAGCCCAGGTTGGTGCCGCTGGGGATGCCGCGCACGCCGAGCTCGTCCAGCGTCGGCACATCGGGCAGGGAGGCGGAACGCTTCGAGCCGGTCTGCGCCAGCGGCACGATCTTGCCCGCCTTGATGTGGCTCAGCGTGGGGCCGATGGCATCGATGCCGATGTCCAGCTCGCCGCTGAGCACCGACGTGATGGCCGCCGGGCTGCCCCGGAAAGGCACGTGAACGATGAAGAGCTTGCGCTGGGCCTTGAGGCTCTCGAAGGCCAGGTGCGCGGTGGTGCCGCTGCCGGGCGAGGCGTAGTTCAAGCGGCCCGGCGTGGCCGCGATGCGGCGCATCAGCGCGTTCAGGTCGCGTGTGCCCAGGGCGGGCGAGCCGTAGATGACGCTTTGCGCCACGCCGAACTGCGCCACCGGCACCAGTTCCTTGTCGGCGTCGTAAGGCAGCCTGGCGTACAGGTAGGGCGCGATGCCGAGGTTGGCCGAGGTGGACAGCAGCACCGTGTAGCCGTCGGCGGACGCGCGCGCCACCTGGCCGGTGGCGATGGTGGCGGAGGCGCCGGGCTTGTTGATGATGGCCAGTGGCTTGAGGCCCTCGTCGGCCAGGGCGTTGGTGACGACGCGCGTGGCGACGTCCATGGCGCCCCCGCCGGGAAAGCCCACCAGCACCTGGATGGCTCGCGCGGGATAGGCCTCCTGGGCCCAGGAGGGCCGCCCGCCCATGAGGGCAGCGGCGCCGATGGCGTGGATCAGTTGTCGTCTTTGCATGGGGCGGTCTCGTTGATGTCCGGCCCATTGTGGGCAACGAGGCCGCGCGACTGAAGCGCAAATTTCTAATGCGCGGATAAGCAGAACTTCTGCCGCCCGCCGCTCAGGCCCGACGGCGCAGCACCGCCGCCAGGTCGGGCGTGCGCGGGTCGAGCTGCAGGTTGCGCTCCACGCTGGTGATGTGCTGCTCCATCAGGCGCGAGGCCGCGCGCCCGTCGCGCCGGGCGAGGGCCTCGACGATGTCCACGTGCTCGGCCTGCGAGTGCTCCGCCGAATGGCCCGACTGGTACATCAGCGCGATCAGCTGCGAACGCGACAGCAGGTCCGCGATCATCTCCGCCAGCACCTCGTTGCCCAGCAGGCGCGCCAGCACCACGTGAAAGTCCGCCAGCAGGCGTGTGCGCCCCGGCACGTCCGATCGCACCACGGCCTGGCGCTCTTCTTTCAGGTGCATGCGCAACTCGGCGATCTGCGCGTCGCTGACCTGGGCGGCCAGCTGGCGGACCATGCCGCCTTCGACCAGGCGGCGCACCTGGAACACCTGGCGGGCCTCGTCGATGCTCGGCATGGCCACGAAGGCCCCGCGCGCCGGCTCCAGCGTCACCAGCCGGTCGCGGCTGAGCTGGTTGAGCGCCTGCCGCACGATGGTTCGCGACACCGAGAACACATCGGCGATCTGCTGCTCGACCAGGCGCGTGCCGGGCATCAGCCGGCGTTCGACGATGGCGCCGGTGATGGACTCCGTGATCTGGTCGGTGGCGCTGGCCTCGGTGCGCGGGGCGCGTTTCGCCTCGGTGGGCCTGGGGTTCGCGGCGGGCTTCTTGGCCATGGGTTCGGTCCCTTGAAATGGGCGGTGGGGCGGACGGGCGAAGGATCGGGCGGGCCTCAGGGCGCGCGCTGCCACCAGCCGTCCTGGAGCTGGGACTGAAGCCAGGCGATGAAGGACTTGACCTTCTGCGGCACGAGCTTGGGCGAAGGAAACACGGCGTGCATCTCCTGCGACGGCAGGGCGTGGCCCTCCAGCAGCGGCACCACACGGCCCGCCGCCACCGAATCGCGCGCCACGTACCACGGCAGGACCGCGAGCCCAAAGCCCGCCTCGCACGCGGCCAGCACCGCGCTCAGGTTGTTCGAGCGCAGCGGCCCCTTGACGGGCACGGACTCATCCTCTCCCGAGGCGCCGTGGAACAGCCAGCGCGCATCGCCCTGCACGCTGCTGTAGATGAGGCAGTCGTGCGCGGCAACCTCGACCGGCGAGCGCGGCCGGCCGCGCCGCGACAGGTAGGCCGGGGCGGCGCCCAGCATCCACGGATTGGTGCCCAGGTAGCTCGCCCCGAGCGTGGAATCCGCGAGGCGGCCCATGCGGACCGCCAGGTCCACCCCCTGCTCCACGAGGTTGACGTAGCGGTCGTCGAAGCTGAGGTCGATCTGCAGCATCGGCTGCTCGCGCATGTAGCGCAGCACCAGCGGCGCCATCACGCGCCGCCCGAAGGCCACCGAGGCGCTGATGCGCAGCGTGCCCGTCGCCGCCTTCTGCAGCAGCGCGGCGATGTTCTCCGCCTCTTCCACGTCGCGCGTGATGAGCTTGCAGCGCTCGTAGTAGAGGCTGCCCGCCTCGGTGGGGGTGACGCCGCGCGTGCTTCGGTGCAGCAGCCGAACGCCCAGGCGCCCCTCGGCCTCGGCCACGGCCTTGGTGGCGGTGGGCTGCGTGGTGCCCAGCGCCGCCGCCGCCTTGCTGAAGCTGCCGGTCTCGACGACGCGCACGAAGATCTGCATGCCTGCGACTTTGTCCATACCGGAATGTATACACGCCAAGGGGCACATTCCAACCCGGAATAAGACATATCCCCGGGCTGGAATTCCCAGCCGGCCCGCGCCGAACCACCATCGAGTCCGTCCCAACCAAGGAGCCGGATATGGCGAAGATGAAGGCCGCGATGGCCGCGGTGCTGGTGCTGGAGAAGGAAGGCGTGACCCAGGCCTTCGGCGTGCCGGGGGCCGCCATCAACCCGCTGTACGCGCAGCTGCACGAGCGACAGACCATCGCCCACGTGCTGGCGCGCCACGTCGAGGGCGCCTCGCACATGGCCGAGGGCTACACCCGCGCCAAGGCCGGCAACATCGGCGTGTGCATCGGCACTTCGGGGCCGGCCGGCACCGACATGCTCACCGGCTTGTACTCGGCCCAGGCCGACTCGATCCCCATCCTCTGCATCACCGGGCAAGCGCCGCGCGCCCGGCTGCACAAGGAGGACTTCCAGGCGGTGGACATCTCCGCCATCGCCAGGCCACTCACCAAATGGGCCACCACCGTGATGGAGCCCGCCCAGGTGCCGCGCGCCTTCCAGCAGGCCTTCCACCTGATGCGCTCGGGCCGCCCTGGCCCGGTGTTGATCGACCTGCCCCTGGACGTTCAGATGGCCGAGATCGAGTTCGACATCGACACCTACGAGCCCCTGCCCGTGTACAAGCCCGCCGCCACGCGCCGGCAGATCGAGAAGGCGCTCGACATGCTGGACGCAGCCGAGCGGCCGCTGATCGTGGCCGGCGGCGGCGTCATCAACGCCGAGGCCTCGGACCTGCTGGTGCGCTTCGCCGAGCTCACCGGCATTCCGGTGATCCCCACGCTGATGGCCTGGGGCGCGATCCCCGACGACCACCCGTTGATGGCCGGCATGTGCGGCCTGCAGACCAGCCACCGCTACGGCAACGCCAACCTGCTGGCCAGCGACTTCGTCATCGGCATTGGCAACCGCTGGGCCAACCGCCACACCGGCAGCCCGGAGGTGTACTGCAAGGGCCGCCGGTTCATTCACATCGACATCGAGCCCACGCAGATCGGGCGCGTGTTCACGCCCGACTACGGCATCGTCTCCGACGCCCGCGCCGCGCTGGAACTGCTGGTCCAGGTGGCCCAGGAGCGGCGCGCCAGCGGCCGGCTGCGCGAGCGCGGCGCCTGGGCGGCGCAATGCCACGGCCGCAAGGCCGATCCCCGGTACCTGCGCAAGACCCACTTCGACGACGTGCCCATGAAGCCGCAGCGCGTCTACCAATGCATGAACCGGGCGTTTGGCGAGGACGTCACCTACGTCTCCACCATCGGCCTGTCGCAGATCGCCGCCGCGCAGTTCCTGCACGTCTACGGTCCGCGCCGCTGGATCAACTGCGGCCAGGCCGGACCGCTGGGCTGGACCGTGCCGGCCGCGCTCGGCGTGCGCGCGGCCGACCCGCAGCGCAAGCTCGTCGCGCTCTCGGGCGACTACGACTTCCAGTTCATGATCGAAGAGCTGGCCGTGGGCGCGCAGTTCAAGCTGCCCTACCTGCACATCGTCGTCAACAACAGCTACCTCGGCCTGATCCGCCAGGCGCAGCGCGGCTTCGACATGGACTACTGCGTGCAGCTGGCCTTCGACAACGTGAACATGCCCGCCGACGAGGTGGCCCGCGGCTACGGCGTCGACCACGTGAAGGTGGTGGAAGGCCTGGGCTGCAAGGCGATCCGCGTGCACCGGCCCGAAGAGATCGCGCCCGCCATCGCCCAGGCCGAGGCCTGGATGGCGGAGTTCGAGGTGCCCGTGGTCGTCGAGCTGATCCTCGAGCGCGTGACCAACATCGCGATGGGCACCGAGATCGACAACGTGACCGAGTTCGAAGCGCTCGCGCAAGACCGCTGCGACTCGCCGACGGCGATCGCCACCACCTGGCCCGACTGAGCCGCCTTCCCCACCACCCCAAGGAAAGACCCGACATGCCCCAGTTCGCGGCCAACCTGACCATGCTCTTCAACGAGGCGCCCTTCCTCGACCGCTTCGCGCTCGCGCGCGACGCGGGCTTCGAGGCCGTGGAGTTCCTCTTTCCCTACGACCATGCGCCGCAGGAGATCCGTCGCCGCCTGGACGACAACGGGCTGCGGCTCGTGCTGCACAACCTGCCCGCCGGTCACTGGGCGGCCGGCGAACGCGGCATCGCCTGCCTGCCCGGTCGCAGCGACGAGTTCCGCGCCGGCGTGGACCTGGCGATCGACTATGCCCAGGCCCTGGGCGCGCAGCAGCTGAACTGCCTGGTCGGCCAGGTTCCGCCGGGCGCGGACCCGGCGAGGCTGCGCGGCAACCTGCTCGAGAACCTGGGCTTCGCCGCCGAGCGGCTGCGCCGGGCGGGCCTCAAGCTGCTGCTCGAACCGATCAACAGCCACGACATACCGGGCTTCTACCTGACCCGCAGCGACCAGACGCTGGACCTGCTCGACGAGCTGGGCGCCGACAACGCCTTTCTCCAATACGACATCTACCACATGCAGCGCATGGAAGGCGAACTCGCGGCCACGCTGCACAAGCGGCTACCGCGCATCGCCCACATCCAGCTCGCCGACAACCCGGGTCGCCACGAACCGGGCACCGGCGAGATCAACTACCCCTTCCTGTTCGCCCACCTCGACCGCCTCGGCTACGCCGGATGGATCGGCTGCGAGTACAAGCCCGCCGGCCGCACCGAAGCGGGCCTGGGCTGGCTCGATCGCCTGACCGCATCCGCACCCACCCACTGAAAGACCACGAATGCGCACCCCCACCTTGAAGATCGGCTTCATCGGCCTCGGCGTCATGGGCCGCCCCATGGCCGGCCACCTGCTGAGCGCCGGCCACGCCCTCTACGTGTTCGCGCGCGGCAAGGTGCCGGACGAGATCGCCAACAGCCGGGCCACGCAATGCACCCACGCGCGCGGCGTGGCCGAGCGGGCCGACATCGTCATCACCATGCTGCCCGACACGCCGGACGTGGCCTCGGTGCTGTTCGGCCCGGACGGCGTGGCCGAAGGCCTGACGCCGGGCAAGGTGGTCGTCGACATGTCCTCCATCTCGCCCGTGGACACCCAGGCCTTCGCCCGGCGCATCGAGGCGCTGGGCTGCGACTACCTGGACGCTCCGGTGTCCGGCGGCGAGCTGGGCGCCCGCCACGCCACCCTGTCCATCATGTGCGGCGGCAAACCCGAGGTCTTCGACCGCCTGAAGCCCGTGCTCCAGGCCATGGGCCAGAACATCACGCGCGTGGGCGGCAGCGGCGACGGGCAGACCTGCAAGGTGGCCAACCAGATCGTCGTGGCGCTCACCATCCAGGCCGTGGCCGAGGGCCTGCTGTTCGCGGCGCGCGCCGGCGCGGACCCGGCGAAGGTGCGGGAGGCACTGCTGGGCGGCCTGGCCACCTCGCGCATCCTGGAGGTCCTGGGCGATCGCATGGTCAAGCGCAACGTCGAGCCCGGTTTTCGCATCGCCCTGCACCAGAAGGACCTGAACCTGGCGCTGGGCGCCGCCCGCTCGCTCGGCCTGGCGCTGCCGGGCACCGCCACCGCCCAACAGCTCTTCAGCGCCTGCGTGGCGCAGGGCGGCGCGGCCTGGGACCATTCCGGCCTGGTCCGCGCGCTCGAACGGCTGTCGGGCGTGGAAATCGGTCGGACGGCCGGCGACCCCGTCCCGTCGAACTGACGCGGGTTTATCCGAAGGCGAATGGCACACAAAACTGTATACACTTTTTGCCATTCGGTCGCCGCGGGTTCCCTTGACGGGGATCGCGACCCTTGCTCCTCACAGAGCCCGCTGTGGTGGGGGGAAGAACCGGTCAGCCCTGGCCGCCTTCCCCCTTGGATCCGTTCCGCCAGGACGCTCGCCACCGCTGAGGCTTGAGGAGACGACCCCATGTCCACCCCCGCTGTCCACCCCGTGGACGAAAAACTCCCCCTCGGCCAGACGGCCGCGCTTGGCCTGCAGCACGTGCTGGTGATGTACGCTGGCGCGGTGGCGGTCCCCTTGATCGTGGGCCGGGCGCTCAAGCTCTCGCCCGAGCAGGTCGCCATGCTGATTTCCGCCGACCTTTTCGTCTGCGGCCTTGTCACGCTGATCCAGAGCCTGGGCGTGACGCGCTGGTTCGGCATCCGGCTGCCCGTGATGATGGGCGTGACCTTCGCCGCGGTCGGCCCCATGGTGGCCTTCGCCAACGCCATGCCCGGCGTGGACGGTGCCCGCGCGATCTTCGGCGCCATCATCGGCGCCGGCGTCGTCTCCATGCTCATCGCGCCGATGGTGAGCAAGCTGCTGCGCTTCTTTCCGCCCGTCGTGACCGGCACCATCATCGCCATCATCGGCATCAGCCTGATGCGCGTGGGCGTGGGCTGGGCCATGGGCGGCCCGGCGCCCCTGGCGCAAAGCGTGGACGTGCCCCGGCTGGTGGCCATGGTCGATGGCGCCAAGGCGGCCCAGGCCGCGGCGGTGGCCAGCGGCGCGAGCGCGCCCGCCCTCGTTCTGCAGGGACCGATCCCGATGGTGAACAACCCGAACTACGGCTCGCTGAGCCACATGGCCGTCGCCGCGGCCGTGCTGCTGGTGATCCTCCTGCTGGTGAAGTACACCCGGGGCTTCATCGCCAACATCTCGGTGCTGCTGGGCATCGTCGCGGGCTGCGCGATCGCGGTGTCCATGGGCGCGATGAACTTCGACAAGGTGGCCAAGGCCGACTGGTTCGCGGTGGTCACGCCCTTCGCCTTCGGCATGCCGACCTTCGACATCGTGATGATCCTGACCATGGCCCTGGTCATGATCGTCGTGATGATCGAATCGACGGGCATGTTCCTGGCCCTGTCGGACATGACGGGCAAGAAGATCGAGCAGAAGGACCTGGCGGCCGGCCTGCGCACCGACGGCCTGGGCACGCTGATCGGCGGTCTCTTTAACACCTTCCCCTACACCAGCTTCAGCCAGAACGTCGGCCTGGTGGGCGTGACCGGCATCCGCAGCCGCTGGGTCTGCGTGGCCGGCGGCGCCATCATGGTGGTGCTGGGCCTGCTGCCCAAGATGGCGGCCTTCGTCGAGTCCATCCCGACCTTCGTGCTGGGCGGCGCGGGCCTGGTGATGTTCGGCATGGTGGCGGCCTCGGGCATCCGCATCCTGTCGACGGTGGACTACCAGGGCAACCGCAACAACCTCTACATCGTCGCGCTGTCCATCGGCTTCGGCCTGATCCCCCTGGTGGCGCCGCGCTGGTCGCAGCAGATGGCCCATGGCCTGCACCCCCTGCTCGAGTCCGGCATCCTGCTGACGGCGGTGGCCGCGGTGGTGCTCAACCTGTTCTTCAACGGCACGAACGGCGACGTCCGTGCCGCCATCAACGCCGCGAAAACGGCGGAGGCGCACTGAGCCCGATTCACCAGCGCGCCCGCGCCAGGTGCGCGGCGCGCGCGCCGAATTCGTAGAAGGCCTCGCGCGCCGCGCGCAGCGGCGCGGCGCGCGGCGGCGTCACGGGCAGGGCCATGTCGGCCTCGCCCTGCTGGCCCAGCACCAGGCGCGCGAACTCGCGGCCGAACACCGTGCCCGGCGCGATGCCCCGGCCGTTGTAGCCACTGAAGGACCAGACGCCGCGCGCGAGGCGGTGCAGGCGCGGCAGCGCGTCGCCCGTCATGCCGATCTGGCCGTACCACTGGTGCTCGAACGCCACGCCGCGCAGGGCGGGAAAGAGGCGCGCGAGCGCGCGCCGGCCCCAGCCGGTGTGGATGGCGCGCCCCGCGCCGCGCAGGGCACCCACGCTGCCGAACACCAAACGTCCCGCGGCGTCCAGCCGGAACGAGGACAGCACCGTGGCCGTGTCCCAGGCGCCCTGGCGCTGGGGCAGGATAGCCGCGCGTTCGCGCTCATCCAGCGGGCGCGTCGCGAGGTTGAAGTACGGGAAGCGCACCAGCTCCTCGTGCAGCGCGGGCCAGGGGCCGTCGGGCGCGCTGTAGGCGTTGCTGGCCACCAGCACCCAGCGCGCGTGCACCGTGGCGCCCTGCGCGGTGCTCAAGCGCCAGTGCGTGCCCTCGTCCCGCAAGGCGGCCAGCGGCGAGCGCGCGTGCAGCGAGGCGCCGGCCGCGAGCGCGGCGCGCGCCAGGCCGCGCGCATAGGCCAGGGGCTGCAGGGTGCCGGCGCGCCGGTCGAGCAAGGCGCCGCGGTAGGCAGGGGTGCCGATCAGCCGCGCGGCGGCGGGCGCGTCCAGCAGCTCCACCGGAGCCCCGAGCGCGCGCCACTGGCGCTCGCGCTCGCCCAGTTCGCGCCAGCCCGACTCGCCCACCGCGCAGTGCAGCGTGCCCTGGCGCACCGCCTCGCAGGCGATGCCGTGGCGCGCGATCAGATCGAACACCACCGAAGGGCCCTCGCCCAGGCGTTGCAGCAGGCGCGGGCCGTGCACGGGGCCCAGGCGCTCGGGCAGCGCCTCGGGCATGAGCCACAGGCCCGCGTTGACCAGGCCCACGTTGCGGCCCGATCCGCCGTGGCCGATGTCCATGGCCTCCAGCACCAGCGCCGAGGCGCCGCCCTCGGCCAGGTGCAGCGCGGCCGACAGGCCGGTGTAGCCAGCGCCGACGATGGCCACGTCCACCGAGTGGTGCCCCTGCAGGGGCGGTGCCTCGGGCGCGGGCGGTGCCGAGGCCGCCCACAGGCCATGCGCACGCGGGTCGCGCTCAGCCACAGGAGCCCACGTAGCCGCAGGCCGTGCAGTGGTCGCAGCCGTCCTTGCGGATCATGGCGTGGGCGCCGCACTCGGGGCACTTGCGGCCGGCCATCTGGCCCGGCACCGACAGCGCCACCGCCGAGGGCGCGGCGGCGGGCGTGGCGACGGATGCCGCGCCCACCACGCCCCGGCGGCGCTCCAGGATGTTCTGCACCGCGAAGGCCAGCGCCGCCACCTCGGAGTCGTGCCACATGGGGATCACCGCGCCGTCCTCGCGTGTGCGTGTGCCCAGGCGCACGGGGCCGCGGTCCCAGGCCACCTTGCGCATGTCGCGCAGCGCGCGCTCCAGGAAGCCGCCGCGCGCGGCCAGTGACAACAGCCGCATGCTGGCGGTGATCCACTGCTGCGACTCGGCGCGCTGGCCCACCGGCATGAAGAACTCGATGGCGCGCGACTGCGTGCCAGGCCCCTCGGCCGCCGGCACGGGCAGGAAGGACACCACGATGTAGGTGGTGTGGTGGCCCTCCTGCGTCCAGTACTCGATCTTCTCGGCCACGGCGTCGAGCGCGCCCAGCGGGCGCTGCTCGATGACGCTGCGCATGGGGTCGCCGGGCGGCGGCGCAACGGACGCCTCGGCCTCGGCCGCGCCCTGCACCGACAGCACGGCGCCCAGGATGTCGTTGGGCCGGTAGGTGGCCAGGCCCTTCAAGCCGCCGCTCCAGGCCTTGAGGTACAGGTCCTTGAAGTCATCGAAGGGGTAGGCCGCGGGGACGTTGACGGTCTTCGATATCGAGGTGTCGATAAAAGGCTGCACCGCGGCCATCATGCCCAGGTGGCCGTCCACGCCCATCTCCAGCGCCGACACGAAGTACGGCGGCAAGGCCTGCGCCTCGCCGCCCAGCGCGCGCCACAGGCGCCAGGCGTGGTCGCTCACCTCATGCTCGCGCGTGCCGCCGTCGGCCTCGCGCTTCTTGCGCGTGTAGGTCCAGGAGAAGGCGGGTTCGATGCCATTGGAGGCGTTGTCGGCGAAGGCCAGGCTCACCGTGCCGGTGGGCGCGATGGACAGCAGGTGGCTGTTGCGGATGCCGTGCGCGCGGATGCCTTGCTGGATGTCGGCTGGCAGGCGGCTGGCGAAGGTGCCGCTGGCCAGGTAGCTGTTCACGTCCAGCTTGGGAAAGGCGCCCTTCTCCTTCGCCAGTTCCACCGAGGCGCGGTAGGCCGCGTCGCGCATGCGCTCGGCGATGCGCGCGGCCATGGCCACGCCGGCCTCGCTGTCGTAGCGCAGCTTGAGCAGGATGAGCGCGTCGCCCAGCCCGGTGAAGCCCACGCCGATGCGCCGCTTGGCCTGCGCCTCGGCGCGTTGTTCGGGCAGTGGCCAATAGGTGAGGTCGAGCACGTTGTCCAGCGCGCGCACCTGCAGGGCCACGGTGCGCTCGAAGGCATCGAAGTCGAAGGCCGGTTCGCCCCCCACGCCGAAGGGGTGGCGCACGAAGCCGGTGAGGATGACGGGGCCGAGGTCGCAGCAGCCGTAGGGCGGCAGGGGTTGCTCGCCACAGGGGTTGGTCGCCTCGATGCTCTCGATCGCGCGCAGGTTGTTGTCGCGCCCGATGGCGTCGATGAACAGGATGCCGGGCTCGGCGAAGTCGTAGGCGGAGCGCATGATCATGTCCCACAGCTCGCGGGCGCGCACGGTCTCGTAGACCCACAGGCCATCGTCGCGCTGGCGCGCACCGCGGGCGAGCTGGTCGGGGCCGGGCTGCGCGCGGTGTACCAGGTCCCAGGGTGCGTCGGCCAGCACCGCGTCCATGAAGGCGTCGGGCACGGCCACCGAGACGTTGAAGTTGTTCCAGCGCCCGGGCGTCCGCTTGGCGGTGATGAATTCGCGCACGTCGGGGTGGTCGATGCGCAGCACACCCATCTGCGCGCCGCGCCGCGCGCCCGCGCTTTCCACCGTGGCGCAGGACTGGTCGAAGACGTTGATGTAGCTGCACGGCCCGGAGGCGACCGAGGCCGTGACCTTCACGCGCGCGCCGCGCGGACGGATGCGCGAGAAGTCGTAGCCCACGCCGCCGCCGCGGCGCATGGTCTCGGCGGACTCGCGCAGCGCCTCGTAGATGCCCGGGTAGCCGGACTCGTCGCGGCCCTGAATGGAATCGCCCACCGGCTGCACGAAGCAGTTGATGAGGGTGGCCTGCAGCTCGGTGCCGGCCGCGCTCATGATGCGCCCGGCACCGATGCCGCCCTGCCGCAGGTGCGCCAGGAAGCGCGCCTCGAACCCGGCGCGCAGCTCGGGCGCTTCCACGCTGGCCAGGGCGCGCGCCACGCGGGCGAACAGCTGCTCGCGCGTGGTTTCGCCGTCCTTGAGGTACTTCTCGCGCAGCACCTCTTCGCTGATGGGCTGGGGGTCCAACTGGGGCAACAGCTCGCGCGCGGCGGGTTCTCTGTTCATGGTGGGGGTGTCCTCGGGCGTGGGCACACGCCCCATGCCTGCGTGAAGCCACAGGGTACCCGCTTCCACGGCGCGGCGCACATCGGCCCGATCGGCAGCCGTCCGGGCCCACGCGCCGTGCCGCCGGGCGCGCCGGCCCCGGCGCTCATTGCACCAGCGGCGAGCCCGCGCCGTCGAGCGCGATGCCGCACAGCGTCGCCTCGCCCACCAGGATCTGCATGTACTGGCGCCAGGCCACGGCGCGCGCCTGCAGCGCCAACTCGTCGGCGATGCGCTCGGCGATGGCCTCGAAGGGCGGCAGCGTGCCGTTGCGCCGGCCCAGCACCTCGACGATGTGCAGGCCGTGGCGCGAATGCACCAGGCGCGGGTGCACGCCCATGCCCCAGGCGCTGTCGCGCAGGTGGAAGAGCTCGTTGGCCAGCTCGGGCGCGCAGTCCTCGGGGGCGATCCAGCCCAGGTCGCCGCCCTGCGCGCCGCTCGGGCAGTTGGACAGCTCGCGCGCGAGCGCCTCGAACCGGCCGGGCTCGGCGTCCTTGCGCGTGAGCTCCAGCAGCGCGGCCTCGGCGCGCTGGGCCAGGCGGTGCACGTCCACCCCCGGCGTGACCGCGAACAGGATGTGGCGCACATGGCGGGCCTGGCCCACCAGGTAGCGCTGGCGGTGCGCCTCGTAGTGGCGCCGGCAGGACTCGGCGTCCGGCACGGGCACCGTCACCTCATCGTCGAGCATGGCTTCGATGGCGGCGCGCTGGTCCGCGTTGAGCGGCGGCGCGGTCTGCACGTCCTGCGCGGGCAGGCGGCCTCGCCGCACCGCGGCCTGGCGCAGCAGTTCGGTGTGGGCGCGCTCGCGCAGCTCGTCGGTTCCCAGGCGTTCGCCCGGACCGACCAGCCGAACGCCGTTGACGCTGGGGGTTTCGGCGCCGGCCGCCGCCGGGGCGCTGGCGCTCGCGGCGCAGCCGCAGTGTCCGCTGCCGCAGCCGCTGGGTTCGTGTCCGGTCATGGTTCAGCGCTCCTGTCGGGTGGGCAGCCCGAGACGCCGGCTGCGCACCACCTGGTAGGGGCGCAGCAGGTAGGCCACGGTGGCGAAGCCGCTCCACACATGCACCAGGCGCGAGAACGGGAACAGCAGGAAGATGGTCATGCCGAGCACCAGGTGCACCTTGTAGGGCCAGGCCAGGTTCAGCAGGCCGCTCGCGTCGGGGCGCAAGGTGACGATGCGCTGCGCCCAGTCGGACAGCACCAGCATCACGCTGCCGTCGCTGTGGCCGAGGGAGAACGGCAGCGTGATCAAGCCCAGCACCAGCTGAACCCACAGGATGACCAGGATGAACAGGTCGGTGCGGTGGCTGGTGAGCCGGATGCGCGGATCGAAGATGCGCCGGTGCAGCAGCAGCGTGAGGCCCACGAAGCAGACCGCGCCGGCCACGCCGCCGGCCACCACCGCCAGCATCTGCTTGTGGGCCGGTGAGATGAAGGGCTCGTAGACCCAGTGCGGCGTGAGCAGGCCCACGGCGTGGCCGAAGAACAGGAACAGGATGCCGGCGTGGAAGAGGTTGCTGCCCCAGCGCAGCTGTCCGGCGCGCAGCAGTTGCGAGGAATCGCTCTTCCAGGTGTACTGGTCGCGGTCGAAGCGCGCCAGGCTGCCCATGAGGAAAACCGACAGGCAGATGTAGGGATAGACGCTGAACAGGATGTTGTGCAAGGTGTTCACGGCTGCACTCCTTGGCTGGCGGATCGCACGAAACGAACGGCTTGCTCGGCGCCAGGGCGGGCCTGGCCGGCGGTGGAGCAGCCGTCGAAGACCGGCGGCTCTTCCCAGGTCTGGTCGAGCGGCTCGTCCTCGGGCACGGCCACCGGCTCGGCGCGCTCGCCCGCGAGTTCGAGCGCGGCGGCCAGCACGCTGGCGTAGGGGCTGCCTTTCTTGAGCAGGGCGCTGAAGAGCGCCCGCAGGATATGGGCCGTCTCGGCCAGCAGCTCGCGCGCCTGCGCCGGCGGCTGCGTGGACGCGTACTCGAGCAATACGCTCAGGTGGTCGGGCAGTTCGTCCTCGCGCAACAGCAGGCCGGCCTGCTCGTAGGTGCGGATGAGATCGATCATGGCCGGTCCGCGGTCGCGCGAATCGCCGTGCACGTGTTCGAACAGGTGCAGCGAGGTGCTTCGGCCACGGTCGAACAGCTCCACGAATTCGGCCTCCACCGCCAGCGCGGGCCGGCGCGCCAGGCGCGCCAGCAGGAGCTCGAGCTCGCCGCGGCGGGCCGCGGCGAGCGCGCCCTCGCCGGCCAGCGCCTGGGCCATGTCGGCGGCGTGGCCGCGCAAGGCCTCGTCGGGGTAACTCAGCAGGCGGGCCAGCACGCGCAAGGTGCGCGGGGCCGCGGGGGCGGGCGCAAAAGGGTTCTTCATGTCAGATCTCCGCCTGGATGGGAATCGTGCGGCGCTTCTCGCTGCCGAACAGGCTGGTCTCGGTCACGCCCTCGCTGCAGCCATTGCCAAAGCTGAAGCCGCAGCCGCCCTTGACGTTGAACGCGTTCTCCGCGTATTCGCGGTGGGTGCTGGGAATGACGAAACGGTCCTCGTAGTTGGCAATGGCCATCACGCGGTACATGGCCTCCACCTGCGCCACCGTGAGTCCCACCTGGTCAAGTACGCTCTGGTTGAGCACGCCATCGACGTGCTTGCTGCGCTGGTAGGCGCGCAGGGCCAGCAGCCGCTCGAGCGCGCGCGCCACGGGCTGCGTGTCGCCAGCCGTGAGCAGGTTGGCCAGGTACTTGAGCGGGATGCGCAGCTGCGAGACGTCGGGGATCTCCCCGTTGATGCCCAGCTGGCCGGCGTTGGCGGCGGCCGTGATGGGCGACAGCGGCGGCACGTACCAGACCATGGGCAGGGTGCGGTACTCGGGGTGCAGCGGCAGGGCCACCTGCCACCGCACCGCCATCTGGTACACCGGGCTGTGGCGCGCCGCCTCCAGCCAGGCCTCGGGAATGCCGTCGGCGCGGGCCTGCTCGATCACGGCCGGGTCGTTCGGGTCGAGAAAGATGTCGAGCTGCGAGCGGTAGAGGTCGATCTCCTGCTCGGCGCTGGCCGCTTCGGCGATGCGGTCGGCGTCGTAGAGCAGAACGCCGAGGTAGCGGATGCGGCCCACGCAGGTTTCGCTGCACACCGTGGGCTGGCCGGCCTCGATGCGCGGATAGCAGAAGGTGCACTTCTCGGCCTTTCCGCTTTTCCAGTTGTAGTAGATCTTCTTGTACGGGCAGCCGCTCACGCACATGCGCCAGCCGCGGCACTTGTCCTGGTCGATCAGCACGATGCCGTCTTCCTCGCGCTTGTAGATCGAGCCCGAGGGGCAGGAGGCCACGCAGGCGGGGTTCAGGCAGTGCTCGCACAGGCGCGGCAGGTACATCATGAAGGTGTTCTCGAACTCGCCCACCATGGCCTTCTGCGCGTCGAGGAAGCCGTCGAGGTTGGGGTCCTTGCTGCGTTTGGCGAACTCGCCACCCAGGATCTCCTCCCAGTTGGGGCCCCACTCGATCTTCTCCATGCGCTGGCCGGTGATGAGCGAGCGCGGCCGTGCCGTCGGCGCGTGCCGCATCTCGGGCGCGGATTGCAGGTGGTCGTAGTCGAAGGTGTAGGGCTCGTAGTAGTCGTCGATCTGCGGCAGGTTCGGGTTGGCGAAGATCTTCATCAGCAGCGACCACCGGCCGCCCTGGCGCGGCTCGATGCCGCCGTCGGCGCGGCGCACCCAGCCGCCCTTCCAGCGGTCCTGGTTCTCCCATTCCTTGGGGTAGCCGATGCCGGGCTTGCTCTCCACGTTGTTGAACCAGGCGTACTCGACGCCGGGCCGCGTGGTCCATACGTTCTTGCAAGTGACGGAGCAGGTGTGGCAACCGATGCACTTGTCCAGGTTCAGCACCATGCCGATCTGTGCGCGCACTTTCATGCTTGTTCTCCTGGGGCGGGGGGTTCGTGGGTGTCGACGCCGAACAGCGTCACCAGGGCCGAGCAGGCCTCGAAGGCGCGCACGGCATGCTCTTCATCGGGAGGTAGGTGGCACAGGTCGCCCGCGCCCAGCACGAGCCGGCGGCCCATGGCCTCGAACTCGAAGCGGCCTTCCAGGCACTGGATGACCATGCGGTCGCGCACGCGATGCGGCGCGAGCACCTGACCGGCCGTGAGCACCAGCCGGAAGATCTGCAGGCCACGGTCGCGCACCAGGGTGCGCGACGAGGAAGCGGCCAGCGCCGGGCCCAGAGGGCCGGCGGCAATCACCTCGGCGGCGGCGGCGTGGGGCAAAGCCATGGGGTGCTCCCGCCGCGTTCAGGGGTTTTCGCCCTGGGCCTGATAGGCGCGGGCCAGGTGATCGTCGCGCGGCGTGTCGAGCCAGTCCACCCGGCGCATCTTGCGCACCACCACGAACTCGTCGCGGTTGGTGCCGATGGTGCCGTAGTAGTTGAAGCCGTAGCTGAGCTGCGCGTAGCCACCGATCATGTGGGTGGGCTTGAGCACGATGCGCGTGACCGAGTTGTGGATGCCGCCGCGCACGCCGGTGATCTCCGAGCCCGGCGTGTTGATGATCTTCTCCTGCGAGTGGTACATCATCACCATGCCGGGGTTGACGCGCTGGCTGACCACCGCGCGCGCGGCCACCGCGCCATTCACGTTGAACAGCTCGACCCAGTCGTTGTCCACGATGCCGGCGCGTTGCGCGTCGGTCTCGCTGAGCCAGATCACCGTGCCCCCGCGGTTGAGCGTGAGCATGATCAGGTTGTCGCTGTAGGTGCTGTGGATGCCCCACTTCTGGTGCGGCGTGATGAAGTTCAGCACGATCTCGGTGTGGCCATTGGGCTGGCGGCCCTGCACCGCGTCGGTGGTCTTGAGGTCCACCGGCGGGCGGTAGCTGCTGAAGCCCTCGCCAAAGGCGATCATCCAGGGGTGGTCCTGGTAGAACTGCTGGCGCCCGGTGAGCGTGCGCCAGGGGATCAGTTCGTGCACGTTGGTGTAGCCCGCGTTGTAGGACACGGTTTCGCTCTCGATACCGCTCCAGGTCGGTGAGCTGATGATCTTGCGCGGCTGCGCCTGGATGTCGCGGAAGCGGATCTTCTCGTCCTCGCGGTACAGCGCCAGGTGCCGGTGGTCCCGCCCGGTGGCCTTGCCCAGCGCCTCCCAGGCCTTCACGGCCACGTGGCCGTTGGTCTCGGGCGCGAGCTGCAGGATCACCTCGCAGGCGTCGATGTCGCTGACGATGCGCGGCAGGCCGTGCGTGGCCCCCGGCTCTTCGGTGGCGCCATTGAGCTGGCCGAGCTGCGTGACCTCCTGTTCGGTTTTCCAGCCGATCCCCTTGCCGCCATTGCCCAGCTGGTTCATGAGTGGCCCCAGCGCGGTGAAGCGCTTGAACACGTTGGGGTAGTCGCGCTCGACCACGGCGATCTGCGGCGCGGTCTTGCCCGCGATGAGATCGCACTCGCCCTTCTTCCACTCCTTCACCTCGAAAGGCTGGGCCAGCTCGGCCGGGCTGTCGTGCATCAGCGGCGTGAGCACCACGTCCTTCTCCACACCGAGGTGGCCCACGCAGACCTCGCTGAAGGCCTTGGCGAAACCCTTGTAGATCTCCCAGTCGCTGCGGCTTTGCCACACCGGGTCCACGGCGGCCGACAGGGGGTGGATGAAGGGGTGCATGTCGCTGGTGTTGAGGTCGTTCTTCTCGTACCAGCTCGCGGTCGGCAGCACCACGTCGCTGTACAGGCAGGTGGTGCTCATGCGGAAGTCGAGTGTGACCAGCAGGTCGAGCTTGCCCTCGGGGGCTGTGTCGTGCCAGCGCACCTCGGCGGGTTTCGCGTCGTCCGGGCCCAGGTCGGCGCCCTGCACGCCGTGCTGCGTGCCCAGCAGGTGGCGGCAGAAGTACTCGTGGCCCTTGCCGCTGGAGCCCAGCAGGTTGGAGCGCCACACAAAGAGATTGCGTGGCCAGTTCTGCGGGGCGTCCGGGTCCTCGCAGCTCATCTCCAGCGTGCCGTCCTTGAGCGCCTTGACGACGTAGTCCTTGGGGTCCATGCCCGCGGCCGTGGCGTCTGCCACCACCTGCAGCGGGTTGGTCTTGAGCTGCGGCGCGCTGGGCAGCCAGCCCATGCGCTCGGCGCGCACGTTGTAGTCGATCATGCTGCCGCCCCAGGCGGCCTTGTCGGCCAGGGGACTCACGATCTCCCCGAGGTCGAGTTTTTCGTAACGCCACTGGTCGGTGTGGGCGTAGAAGAAGCTGGTGCTGTTCTGCTGGCGCGGCGGTCGGATCCAGTCGAGCGCGAAGGCCAGCGCGGTCCAGCCGGTCTGCGGGCGCAGCTTCTCCTGGCCCACGTAGTGCGCCCAGCCGCCCCCGCTCTGGCCGATGCAGCCGCACATCATGAGCAGGTTGATCACGCCGCGGTAGTTCATGTCGGCGTGGTACCAGTGGTTCATGGCCGCGCCGATGATGACCATGGACTTGCCCTGGGTCTTGTCGGCGTTGTCGGCGAACTGCGTGGCCACGGTGATCACCTGCTCGCGCGGCACGCCGGTGATGCGCTCCTGCCAGGCCGGCGTGTAGGGCGCGTCCTCGTCGAACGACGCCGCGCCGCTGCCCAGGCCGCGGTCGATGCCGTACTGCGCGACCTGCAGATCGAACACGGTGGCCACGAGCGCGTGGCGCTCTTCACCGGCCTTGCCCAGGCGCAGGCGCACCGCGGGCACGCGCGCCAGGTTCACCGCCCCGGCCGAGTCATTGCCCGCGAAATGCGGCGAGGCCTGGCCGCCGAAGTAGGGAAAGCCCACGTCGACCACCTCGTGCGCCTGCTCGCCGTCCTCCAGCACCGAGAGCTTCAGGCGAACCTCGGCGCCATGGCGCGCCTCCTTGTTCTCCAGGTTCCAGCGGCCGGCGTCGTCCCGGCCCTCGGGGCCCCAGCGAAAGCCGATGCTGCCCTGCGGCAGCACGGCGCGGCCATCGGCATCGAAGGCCACGGTCTTCCATTCCGGGTGGTTCTTCTGACCCAGGCGGCCGTTGAAGTCGCTGGCGCGCAGGTAGCGGTCGGGCACCTGCACCACGCGGCCGTCGGGCAGGGTCTTGTCCTTGAGCACCACCAGCATGGGCAGGTCGGTGTAGCGGCGCGCGTAGTGGTCGAAGTAGCTCGAGCGGGGGCCGTTCTCGGGGAAGTAGAAGCGCTTGAGCACCACATGGCCCATGGCCATGGCCAGCGCCGCGTCCGTGCCCTGCTTGGGGTGCAGCCACAGGTCGGCGAGCTTGGCGACCTCGGAGTAGTCGGGCGTGACGGCCACCGTCTTGGCGCCCTTGTAGCGCACCTCGGTGAAGAAGTGCGCGTCGGGCGTGCGCGTCTGCGGCACGTTGGAGCCCCAGGCGATGATGTACGAACTGTTGTACCAGTCGGCCGATTCGGGCACGTCGGTCTGTTCGCCCCAGACCTGCGGGCTCGCCGGCGGCAGGTCGCAGTACCAGTCGTAGAAGCTCATGCACACGCCGCCAATGAGCGAGAGGTAGCGTGAGCCCGCGGCGTAGCTGACCATGCTCATGGCCGGGATGGGCGAGAAGCCGATGATGCGGTCGGGCCCGTGCCGCTGGATGGTGTAAACGTTGGCCGCGGCCACGAGCTGGTTGACCTCGTCCCAACTGCTGCGCACGAAGCCGCCCATGCCGCGCACCTGCTGGTAGTCGCGCCGCGCCTCGGGGTTCTCGACGATGGAGGCCCAGGCGGCCACCGGGTCCTTCGCCACCGCCAGCGCGGCGCGCCAGCGCTGCAGCAGCCGCCCGCGCACCATGGGGTACTTCACGCGGTTGGCGCTGTAGAGGTACCAGGAGTAGGAGGCCCCGCGCGCGCAGCCGCGCGGCTCGTGGTTGGGCATGTCCCAGCGCGTGCGCGGGTAGTCGGTCTGCTGCGTCTCCCAGGTGACGATGCCGCCCTTGACGTAGATCTTCCAGGAGCAGCTGCCGGTGCAGTTCACGCCGTGCGTGCTGCGCACGATCTTGTCGTGCGCCCAGCGGTTGCGGTAGGCGTCCTCCCAGGTGCGGTCTTCGTTGGTGACCTGCCCATGCCCGTCGGCGAAGGACTCGCGCGGCAGCTTGAAATGCATCAGGCGGTCGAGGAAATGGCTCATGTCGGACTCCTTGGTTCCCGGGGCATCAGCAGGGCATGGGCGCGTTGCGGCGGCTGTACTGCCACCAGGTGATCGCGATGCACAGCAGATAGAACACGATGAAGAGGTAGAGCGCGGCCTCGGGTCCGCCGGTGAGGGTGATCGAGGTGCCGTAGCTCTTGGGGATGAAGAAGCCGCCGTAGGCGGCCATGGCGGCGGTGAAGCCCAGCGCGGCCGCGCCCTCGGTGTTGCCTTCGCGCGTGGCGCGCGCCACGGCCTCGGCATCGCGCGGGTCGACGCCCTTGAGCGCCTGGTTCAGGAAGATCACCGGGATCATGCGGAAGGTGGACCCGTTGCCGATGCCGGTGGTGAGGAAGAGCACCAGGAACATCAGGAAGAAACCCGTGAAGTGGCCGCCGGCGCCCTGCCTGGGCAGGAACAGCAGCACCCCGCCCACGGCCAGGGCCATCACCACGAAGTTCCAAAAGCTCACGCGCGCGCCACCCAGCTTGTCGGCCAGCCAGCCGCCGAACGGCCGCACCAGGGCGCCCACCAGCGGGCCGAGCCAGGCGTAGGCCAGCGGGTTGACGCCCGGGAACTGGCTCTTGATCAGCAGCGGAAAGCCGGCGGCATAGCCGATGAATGAGCCGAAGGTGCCCAGGTAGAGCACGCACATCAGCCAGTTGTGCTTGCGCCGGAAGATCGCGGCCTGCGCGGCGAAGGAAGCCTTGGCGTCGGCGATGTCGTTCATGCCGAACCAGGCCGCCAGCGAGGCCAGCGCGATCCAGGGCACCCAGATGAAGGCGGCGTTCTGCGTCCAGACCTGCACCGTGGCGCTGTTCTTCACGATGGTCTGGGCCTCGCCGCCGAAGATGCCGAAGATGCCCGCCGTCACCACCAGCGGGCTGAGGAACTGCACCACCGACACGCCCAGGTTGCCCAGGCCGGCGTTCACGCCCAGCGCCGAGCCCTTGCGCTCCTTGGGAAAGAAGAAGCTGATGTTGGCCATGCTGGAACTGAAGTTGCCGCCGCCGAAGCCACACAGCAGGGCCAGCACCAGCATGGTGGCGTAGGGTGTGGTGTTGTCCTGCACCGCGACGCCGATGCCGATCGCGGGGATCAGCAGCAGGGCGGTGGAGATGGCCGTCCAGCGGCGCCCGCCGAAGATGGGCACCATGAAGGAATAGAAGATGCGCAGCGTGGCGCCCGACAGGGCCGGCGCCGCCGCCAGCCAGAACAGCTGGTCGGTCGAGTAGTTGAAGCCCAGCGCCGGCAGGCTGACGGCGACCACGCTCCAGACCTGCCAGATGGCGAAGGCCAGGAACAGCGCGGGCACGCTGATCCACAGGTTGATCTTGGCGATGGCTTCGCCTTCGCGTTCCCAGAAGGCCTTGTCTTCGGGTGTCCAGATGGTGAGGACGCGGCCGGTGGGGGCCGTCGCCCGGGTGCTGGTGCTCATGGGCTTCTCCTGGAGGGGCGCTCAGTGCGCGGGCGAAGGCTCGGCGGACCCCGCGCCGCGCAGGACGTCGGTGCGGCGCACCTCGGTCCAGTACATCCAGATCAGCGACACCCACACCACCCCATAGAGCAGCATGAAGGCGCTGGAGCGGATGCCGGTGAGGTCGAGCAGCAGGCCGAACAGGATGGGCAGCACGAAGCCGCCCAGGCCGCCGGCCAGGCCGACGATGCCGCTGATGGCGCCGATGTTGGTGGGGTAGTCGTCGGCGATGTACTTGAAGACGCTGGCCTTGCCGAAGGCGAAGGCGACGCCCAGAACGGCCATCAGCGCGGTGAAGGCATAGACGTTGAGGCCGATGGTGAAGGTGCGCGGGCCGTCGACGGCGCTGACGGTGAACTGCGTTTTCGGGTAGCTCAGCAGGAACAGGCAGACCCAGCTCACCCACAGCACCCACCAGGTGACCTTGTGGGCGCCGTACCGGTCGCTGAGCACGCCGCCGACCGCACGCAGCACACCGCCAGGCAGCGAGAAGCAGGCCGCCAGCAGCGCGGCCAGGCGGATGTCCAGGCCGTACTCGCCGATGTAGTACTGCACCATCCACAGCGCCAGCGCCACGTAGCCGCCGAAGACGATGCTGTAGTACTGGCAGTACTTGAGGACCCGGCGGTCCTTGAGCGCCTTGAGCTGCTGCGCAAAGCCCGCCTGGCTGGGCACGAGGTGCGCCGGGTCGCTGTGGCTGAACAGCCAGAACAGCAGCACGGTGCCGGCCATGATGGCCGCGTACACCTGCGGCACCATCTGCCAGCCGAAGGCCACCAGGATGACCGGCGCCACGAACTTGTTGACCGCCGAGCCGCTGTTGCCGGCGCCGTACACCCCCATGGCCATGCCCTGCCGGTGCTTGGGAAACCAGCGCGCCACGTAGGGCGTGCCCACCGAGAAGGAGCCGCCGGCCAGGCCGACGAACAAGCCGATGGCCAGGAAGTGCCAGAACTGCGTGGCGTAGGCCATGAGCCAGATGGCGGGCACGGTGGCCGCCATCAGCAGCGTCATCACGGTGCGGCCGCCGTAGCGGTCGGTCCAGATGCCCAGCGGCACGCGCACCAGCGAGCCCGTCAGCACGGGCGTGGCCGTGAGCAGGCCGAACTGCGTGGCGTTGAGATTCAGCATCTGCCGGATCGGGATGCCGATCACGCCGAACATCATCCACACCATGAAGCACACGGTGAAAGCCCATGTGCTCACGATCAGCACGGACCAGGCTTGGCGGGTTCTTGCGGTGTCGCCGTTCATGAGATCGCTCCCTTGACCATGCCGGACACTGTGCCGTCGCGGCGGCGCCCGCAACATCCTGCGCACGAGCGATGGGAGCCTCCCGGTGGAAGGACTCCGGCATCCTCCCAAAGAGCTATGTTCTGTCCACAGCGGCCCCGCGGGCCTAGGATGCGCCATGGTCATGCGCATCGCCCTGCCCGGTCAGGCCCGGGACACCGCCACCACCGAAGTGCCGCTGGAAATGCTCTCGGCCTGCCATGGCCGCGTGCAGGCGCAGTGCGAAACGCTGCGGCGCCTGTGCGGGCACCTGCCGCGCCACGGTGCGGACCGCAGCGCCGCGCAAGCGGCCGAGGCCGTTCTGCGCTACTTCCGCCAGGCCGCGCCGCACCACCACGCGGACGAGGAGGCCGACCTGTTTCCGGCGCTGCGCGACGCGGCGCACGGATCCGAGCGCGAGGCCGTGCTCCGGCTCACGCAGGCGCTGGCGCTGGAGCACCGCGCGCTCGAGGACCTGTGGCGGCGCCTGGAGGCCGGGCTGGAGGGCGTGCGCGGCGGCGACGGCGCGGCGCTGTCGCCGGCCGTGGCCGACGCGTTCATCGCCGCGTACGAGCGGCACATCGAGCGCGAGGAGGCCGAGCTGCTGCCGCTGGCCGAGCGGCTGCTCGATGGCGCCGCGCTCGCGCACATCGGCGCCGCCATGCGCGCGCGGCGCGGCATCGCCGCGCCCTGAAGCGGTTCAGGCCAGCAGTCCGCGCTCGGTGGCGTACACCGCCGCGTGCACGCGGTTGCTCAGTTCGAGCTTGCGCAGGATGTGCTGCACATGGATCTTCACCGTGGTCTCGGCGATGTCGAGGGCGCGCGCGATGTGCTTGTTGCTGTCGCCGCGCGCGATCAGGCGCAGGATCTCGCGCTCGCGCGGTGAAAGGGAGTGGATGGGGTCGGACGGCGGCGGCTCTGGCGGCGCGGGCGCTGGCGCGCCCGCCTCGTCCGCCGCCGGCCCGCGCCGCAGCAGGCCCACCAGCTTGCCCATCATCTCGGGACTGATGACCGAGTCGCCCTCGAACACCCGCCGGATGGAGGCCGCGAGGTCGGCCGTGTCGATGGTCTTGAGCAGGTAGCCGTCGGCGCCCGCGCGCAGGCCGCGCGCAAGGTCGCTTTCGTTCTCGCTCACGGTGAGCATGAGCACGCGCGCCTGCGGCGCGGCGGCCTTGAGCGCGGCGACCGCGTCGATGCCGGTGACGCCGGGCATGTGGTTGTCGAGCAGCACCAGGTCGGGCCGCAACCGGGCCGCCAGGCCCATCGCCGCGGTGGCGTCGCCGGCCTCGCCGACCACCGAAAAACCGGGTTCCTGCGCCAGCAGGGCCATGAGGCCGCGGCGGAACAGCTGGTGGTCATCGACCACGAGAAGGCGAATGACCGGCTCGTTCATGGCATGGCGGGCAGATCGGCGGCGGGAGCGGGCACGTCGAGCGACACCTCGGTTCCGCTGCCGGGGCGGGATTGGACCTCGACCCGCGCGCCGATGCGCTGGGCGCGCTCGCGCATGATGTGCAGGCCCACGTGGGTGTCGGCGTCGCGCGCGCCATCGGTCGCGAAGCCCTGTCCGTTGTCGCGCACGGTGAAGCGCCAGCGCGGCCCGCGCTGCACGCCCACCGACACCTCGCTCGCGCCAGCGTGCTTGCGCACGTTGGACAGCGCTTCCTGCACCACATGCAGCACCTGGAGCTGGGTGTCCGGCGGCAGGGCCACGCCATGGCCCTGCAGGTCCAGGCGCGCGTTCAGGCCGCTTTGCAGCTCGAACTTGCGCAGCGTGGTGCGCAGCGCGTCCTCGATGTCGCCGTCGGGCGTGCGGGTCCTGAAGTGCACCAGCAGTTCGCGCACGTCGTTGGTGCTCTCGCGCACACCGGCCTCGATCTCCTCGATGATGGCCGGCACCGCGGCCGCGTCGCCCCGTTGCACGGCCTCCTTGAGCAGCGCGACCTGGATCTTCAGGAAGGACAGCGCCTGCGCGATGGAGTCGTGCAGTTCGCGCGCGAGCAGCCCGCGCTCCTCGCTCACCGCCGATTCGCGCAGCAGGGCCTGCACGCGCAGGTTCTCGGCCGCATTGGCCAGGTGGCCCGCCAGCGCGTCGTACAGGCCGCGGTCGTCCTCGCCCAGCAGGGCTTCATGGCGGTAGAACAGGTTCACCTCGCCCAGCAGGTATTCCTGGTGGCGGATGGGCACGCCGATCAGGCAGACGTAGCCCTCCTGCGCGCAACCGCCCAGGCGCCGGTCCGCGGCGGTGGCGATGGGGATGACGCGCGTGCGCGCCGTGGCGGCGGGCTGGCCGCAGGCGCACTCGCCGGCCTCCAGGCAGCGCTCGTCTTCCACCAGCTGCTGGGGCAGGCAGTCGCTGGCGAGCATGAAGTAGCGCCGCGAGCCCTCGTCGCTCCAGCGGATGGCCACCGCGTCGGCGCCGCTCACGGCGCGCAGCTTGCGCGCGAAGCCACGCGCCAGTTCATCGAGCGTGCGCGCGTTGACGATGAGCGAACTCACTTCGTACAGCGCCGCCAGGCGCGCGCGCTTGGCCTCCAGGTCGCGCGTCTTGGCCTGCACCTGCCGCTCCAGGCCGTGGTACAGCCCCTGCAGGGTCTGCGCCATGTGGTTGAAGCCGGCCGCCAGCTCGGCGAACTCCTGGTGCGACTCCACCTCCACGCGCGCGGTGAAGTCGCCCGCCTCGATCTGGCGCAGGCCGGCCCGCAGCCGCTTGAGGGGGTGGATCACGAACAGCTGGCCCACATAGAGCGAGACCACGGCCGCGGCCACCGCCATGGCCATCATGACGAACTGGAACAGGTTGAGCACGGCCGTGTAGCGCGCCATGGTGGACTCCATGGCGCGCACCAGGGCGTCGATGCGTTCGACCAGGCCGTCGATGCGCGCCGTGAGCGCCGCGGCCTCGCGCCCGGCGTCGCCGGGGGTCATCCACAGCGGCCGCATGGCCTCCCATCGTCCCTGGATATCGGCGAAGTGCCCGCGGCTGGCTTCGCTCCAGGGCACGGCCAGGGGGCGCTGCGGGTCGCCCCGGTCGAGCAGGGCCAGCGTGCGGTCGACCTCGGCCACGAGCAAGGGCACCTGGGCGGGGTCGCGTCCGCCCTGCCAGGCGCTGGCCAGGCGCCAGGCCTGCATGCGCAGGCGACCGGCCTCGTTGACCGCGGCCGCGCCGCCTTCGATCTGGCGCGTGACCCACATCGTCAGGCCGATGGACAACAGCGCCAGCAGCAGCAGCGCCAGGCCGATGAGCACGAACTTGGTGGAGAGCTGGCGCGGCCAGGCTCGGGCGACGGAAGGCATGGTGACAGCAAAGGGTGCGTCGGCATTGTCGGCCCGGCCCCGCGCGCTGTCCACGCGCCGCCGCAGGGGGCGTGAATGGGCCATCGTTCTTCCGGAGGATGGCGGGCGCCGGGCACCTTCCACGGGAGGATGGTGGGACGCACCCGTCGGCGGCACAGTGTCCTGGTCGGCCGGCCCGCGCGGCCGGCCCTTTCCCTGTCTTGACCGCGCCCCGCCATGGCACACGCTCCCCGCCCCATCCCCCTGGCCGCCGCCCGGCCGGCACCGCTCGAACCGGCCGCCCTGCGCTGGCGCCCCGCCCACCTGATGCGGGCGCCGCACCGGCTGGCCTTCGCCGGCGCCACCACGGTGCTGGTGCTGGGCTCGCTGTGGTGGCTGTGGGTGCAGTGCGCCCGGCTCGGCTGGCTGCCGGCGGGGCCGCTGGCGGTGTCGCCCAGCCTGGGGCATGGCGTGCTCATGGTGCACGGCTTCATGCCGCTGTTCTTCACCGGCTTCCTGTTCACGGCTGGCCCCAAGTGGCTGGGCGTGGACGGACCCGAAGCGCGCGCCGTGCTGCCCGCGGTGGCGTTGCAGGCCCTGGCCTGGCCATTGTGGCTGTCCGGCGTCCACCTGTCGGCCCGGCTGGCGGTGCTGGCCTTGCTGCTGGCCGCCGCCGGGCAGGCGCTGGCTGGCGCGCGTTTCCTCGGGCTGCTGCGCGCCAGCGACGCCGACGACACCGTGCACGCCCGGCTGGTCGCACTGGGCTGGGCCGTGGGGGCGCTCTCTCTGCTGGGCCTGGCCTGGGGTGTGGGGCGCGACGATCCCGAGTCCGCGCGGCGTTGGCTGCACACCGGGCTGTGGGGCTTCGTGGCGCTGGTTTACGTGACGGTCGTGCACCGCATGGTGCCCTTCTTCACCTCCAGCGCCCTGCCGCTGGTGCGGCTGTGGCGGCCGATGTGGGTGCTGTATGTCCTGGTGGCCACCGTGGCGCTCAAGACCCTGGGGCCCTGGCTCACCTGGGCGGGCCTGGACGCCAGCGCCTGGGGCGCCTTCGAGGGCTTCGCGCTGCTGGTGGCCGGCTTCGTGCTGCTGTGGCTGGCCTTCGTGTGGGGCCTGGCGCAAAGCCTGGCGATCCGGCTGCTGGCGATGCTCCACCTGGGCTTCGTCTGGCTGGGCCTGGGACTGTCGATCGACGGCCTCGGACAAATCTGGGCGTGGATCGGCGGCGCGCCCGTGACGCCGCTGGCGGCGCTGCACGCCACCACCATGGGGTTCCTGGGCTCGCTCATGCTGGCCATGGTCACGCGGGTGGCCTGTGGCCACGGCGGCCGCGCGCTGGTGGCCGATCGCCTGTCGTGGTCGGCTTTCCTGCTGCTGCAGCTGGCGACACTGCTGCGCATCGCCGCGGCGCTGGCGCCTCCGGCCTGGGTGGGCGGCCTGACCGCCGCCACCGCCGGGCTGTGGCTGCTGGCGGTCGGGCCCTGGGGACTGCGGCTGCTGCGCTGGTACGGGCAGCCCCGACCGGACGGGCGCCCGGGCTGAGCCCGCCCGCACGGGGCCCCCGCCGTGGCAACATTGACGGACGGCATGGCCCGATCGCTCAAGAACGCCGGCCAGCCGCCGAAAACCCGACAGGGCACGCGCCTGGCGCAGGCCCGGACCTTTCCGATCGCCCCTGGAGCGCGCCATGACGCCATCCTCGCTGAACCCGGTGCCCCGGCGCCACAAGATCCTCATCGTCGACGACGACCCGGGCATGGTGCACCTGCTGGCGCGCACCCTGCTCGACATCGCGCAGCTGCATTTCGCGGTGCGCGGCGACGACGCCCTGACCAAGCTGGCCCAGCACCAGCCCGACCTGCTGGTCATCGACGCCGAACTGCCCGACCTCAATGGCTACGAGGTGATAGCCCGCATGCGCGAGAAGCCGGCGCTGGCCCACACCAAGGTGGTGATGGTGACCTCGCACAACACCTCCTCGTACCGCCAGCGCGCGTTCGAGGCCGGGGTGCTCGACTTCTTCACCAAGCCCATCGACCGCGACCTGATCCGCCTGCGGCTGGAGCAGATCCTCAACGGCGAGGCCATGGAGTACATCGAGCTCGACGAGCGCCCGCTGCCGCTGCGCAAGGCCGCCGCGAGCGCCCCGGCACCCGCGGCCGCGCCGGCCCGGGCCCCGGCACCCGCACCCACACCCACGGCCACTCCTGTGGCCGCCGCGGCCGCGGTCGACGTGAACGCCATCACCTCCGAGCTGTTCGAGCGCATCTCCGCCATCCTGCTGCAGGCCGAGACGCTGCGCGAGCGCGTGCCCGCCGGCGCGAGCGCGGCCGAGCTCTACCCCGTGCAACGCATCCAGGAAGAGTGCGCCGAGGTGATCCAGCTGCTGGTCACCATCAGCGGCGAGGACTGAGCCCCGCGCTCAGGCCTTCAGCGAGAACCCCGCGATCCGCTTGTAGTTTTCGGAGATCTCGCGCAACGCGTCCTGGCTGATCAGGTCGTCGATGCGTGTGAAGGGCTGGCCGCCGCTGAGCTCGTCGGCCTTCATGATGATGAAGTCCGGCGGCAGCGTGCGGTTGGTCTCCACCACCTGGGCCGTCGCTGGCCGGCGCGCCGCCTCGTAGCGGCGCAGCGCGGCCTCGGGGTCCGCCGGTGTGGCGGCGAGCTCGTCGGCCAGGGTGCGCGCGTCGATCAGCGCCTGGGCCGAGCCGTTGGAGCCGCGCGGGTACATGGGGTGGGCGGCGTCGCCCATCAGCGTCACGCGGCCCTCGCCCCAATGCGGCAGGGCGTCCTTGTCGACCATGGGGTACTCGAACACCTGTTGCGCGCCCTGGATGAGGGCGGGCACGTCGAGCCAGTCGTAGCGCCAGGCCTCGAAGATCGGCAGGAAGTCCTGCATCCGACCGGGCTTGTTCCAGTCGTTCATGGGCGCGCGCGGGTCGCGGATCTCGGCCACCCAGTTGATGAGCTGGTTTCCCTGGCCGTCCACGTTGTCGACGATGGGGTAGATCACCATCTTGCCGGTGTCGATGCTGCCGATGCGCAGGTAGCTCTTGCCATCCAGGATGGGCTTGTGCACCGTGACGCCGCGCCAGGTGTTGATGCCGGCGTAGCAGACTTGGTCCTGGGGATGGAAGTGGCGGCGGACCACCGAGTTCACGCCGTCGCAGGCGACCACCACGTCGGCACGCTCGACCGCGCCGTTCTCGAAGCGCAGCGTGGCGCCCCCCGCGTCGGGCTCGATCGCCACGCAGCGGTGGCCGGTGTGCAGGCGCTGCGCGCCCAGCCGCTGAACCGCGGCGCGCCAGAGCGCGCCATGCAGCTTGCCCCGGTGAATGCCCAGTTCGGGCAGCGGGTAGCCCGCGTGGCGGCCGCGCGGTTCGCTGTACACATACTGGCCCCAGCGGTTGAAGAACACGCTCTCGCGGTTCTCGATCGCCATGGCTTGCAGTTCGGCGGTCAGGCCCAGGGCGTCGAGTTCGCGCATGGCGTGCGGCAGCAGCGTGATGCCCACGCCCAGCTCCTTCACCTCGGCCACGCCCTCGTACACCTCGCAGGCCAGCCCGCGTTGCTTCAGGCCCAGCGCGAACGCCAGGCCGGCGATGCCGCCGCCCACCACCGCGATCTTCATCGCGTCGCCTGCTTTCATTGGACAAGCCTCCGCGCGGCGCACCGCGTCGCTGTGCGCCTGGGGAACGGCCTCGTGGCGCTCATTCGGCCTTGATGCCCTGCGCCTTGATCAGCGCGGCCCAGCGGTCCGCGTCCCGGGCCACCAGCTTCGCGAAGCCGTCGGGCGTGTCGCTCGCCGGGTCCATGCCCTGCCCTTCGAAGGCCTTCTTCACGTCCTCGGCACGCAGGATGTCGTTGATCTCGCGGTTGAGCGCGGCCACCTGCGCGGCGGGCATGCCTTTGGGCGCAAAGATGCCGTACCACATGTCCACGTTCACCTCGCCGGCCCTGGCCTCGCTCAGCGTGGGCAGGTCGGGCAGCAGCGGGTGGCGCTTATCGCTGCCGATGCCCAGGGCCACCAGGCGGCCGCTGCGCACCTGCGGCAGCGCCACGTGGATGGGCAGGAACATGGCGTCCACCTGACCGCCGATCATGTCGGTGACCGCCGGGCCCGTGCCGCGGTAAGGGATGTGCGTGAGGAAGACCTTGGCGGTGTTCTTGAACAGCTCCATCGACAGGTGGTGCGGCGTGCCCACGCCCGGCGAGGCGTAGTTCAGCTTGCCCGGCGCCTTCTTCGCGGCGGCGATCAGATCGGCCGCCGTCTTGAAGCCCGAGCGCGGGTGCGTCACCAGGATGAGCTGGCCCCAGCTCGTCAGGCTCACCGGCTGCAGGTCGCGCACGGGGTCGAAAGGCATCTGCGGGTACAGGCTGCGGTTCATCACGAGCGTGTTCACGCTGACCAGCAGGGTGCTGCCGTCGGGCGCGGCGCGCACCACGGCCTCGGTGCCGATGTTGCCGGAGGCACCCGCGCGGTTCTCCACCACCACCGGCCGCTTGAGGCGCTCGGACAGCTTCGGACCCACGGTGCGGGCGATGAGGTCGATGCCGGTGCCAGGGGTGAAGGGCACGATCAGGCGCAGCGGGCCTTCCTGCGCGGCGCTCAGGCCCACCGTGGCCAGCAGCGCGGCGGCGACGAGGCCGCGGCGCAGGAACGAGACATCGACAACCATGGCAGGCCTCCTATCGTTAGCATGCTATTGATGTTGGCGGAAGTTCGTCCCCCGCACATCCGTAGAATCCCGCTCGCCCGACGAACATCATGACCCTGACCGATCTCTACCAGCGCCCAGGTTTCCTGCTGCGCCGCACCCACCAGATATCGGCGGCGGTGTTCGAGAACGCCTGTGCCAGCGTGGGGCTGACGCCGGCGCAGTACGGCGTGCTCACCGTGGTGGCGGCCGAACCCGGGCTGGACCAGACGCGGCTGTCGCGCGCCTTGGCCTTCGACAAGGTGACCGTCATGCGCGTGCTCAAGGGCCTCGAGGAGCGCGGTCTGGTGAGGCGCGAGCGCTCGTCCGTGAGCCGGCGCCAGATGACGGTGAGCCTGACCGCCGACGGCGAGGCGCTGCTGGCCGCCGCGCGCGAGCCGGCCGAGCGCGCCTACCAGCGCCTGCTGTCACCGCTCACGCCGGCGCAGCGCCGCCAGTTGATCGAACTGCTGCAAACCCTGACCGAAGGCCTGGCGGACGAGGCGCGCGCACCCTTCGTGCCGCTGGAGGCCAGCGCCCCCGCGGCCGGCGAACCCCGGGCGCGCACACGCAACACCCCCACCTGAGGGGTCCGCGGCCCAGGGGCCTGGGACCCGGGAAGCTCAGCGGTCGCGGCGGCCGCGCGGGCCACCCGCGCGCTCGCCGAAACCACCACCGCGCGGGCCGCCGAAGCCGCCCTCGCGCCCACCGCCACCGGCGTTGGGGCGCTGGCCCCAGCCGCGCGCCTGGGCCGGGCGGTCATCGCGCGAGAAGCGCACGTCGCCACGCGGGGCGCGCGTGTCGTTGTTGTAGGGCGCGCGCGGCTCCTGCTGGTACGGCGCGCGCGAATCGGCGCGCGCGGGGCGGGCATCGCCCTGGAAAGGACGGCCCTCGCCACGGAAGGGGCGCGCCTCAGCGTAGGGCGCACGGCCTTCGCCGCGCGACGGGCCCCAGCCCTCGCCCCGGCCAGCGGGACGGCCGCCCGGGCGGCCGCCACCGCCGCGGCGCTCGGACGACCAGCCGTCGCGGCGCGGCGCGGGCGGGCGCTCGCGCGGCTCCAGGCCCGGCACCACCTCGGCCTTGAAGCGCTGCTGGGTGTAGGCCTCGATGTCGGCAATGCGGCGGCGGTCGCGGAACTCGGCGAAGGTCACGGCCAGGCCGTCGCGGCCAGCGCGGCCGGTGCGGCCAATGCGGTGCGTGTAGTCCTCGGCCTTCATAGGCAGGCCGAAGTTGAAGACGTGCGTGATGGTGGGCACGTCGATGCCGCGCGCGGCCACATCGGTGGCCACCAGGATCTGCACCTGGCCGTTGCGCAGCGCCATCAGGCGGCGGTTGCGCAGCCCCTGGCTGAGCGCGCCGTGCAAGGCCACGGCCGCGAAGCCGGCCTGCTGCAGTTCGCCGGCCAGGCCGTCGCACTCGATCTGCGTGCTGGCGAAAACGATGGCCTGGTCGATGGAGGCGTCGCGCAGCCAGTGGTCGAGCAGCTTGCGCTTGTGATCGGCGTGGTCGGCCCAGAACAGCACCTGCTTGATGTTGGCGTGCTGCGCCTGCGGGCTGTCGATCTGCACCTTCTGCACGTGCTTGCCGTTGTCGTGCATCACGCGCATGGCCAGCTGCTGGATGCGCGGCGCGAAGGTGGCGCTGAACATCATGGTCTGGCGGCGCTGGGCGGTCAGGGCATTGATCTCGGCCAGGTCGTCGGAGAAGCCCAGGTCGAGCATGCGGTCGGCCTCGTCGACGACGAGGAACTGCACCTGGTCGAGCTTGAGCTGCATGGAGCGCTGCAGGTCGAGCAGGCGGCCCGGCGTGGCGACCACGAGGTCGGCGTTCTGCAGCTTGGCGATCTGCAGCTGGTAGGGCATGCCGCCCACCACGCTGGCGATGCGCAGGCCGCGGCAGTGGCGCACCAGGTCGATGGCGTCGTGCGCCACCTGCTGCGCCAGCTCGCGCGTGGGGCACAGCACCAGCGCGCCCGGCGTGGCGGCCTTGAAGTGGCGCGGCAGCAGCGGGTTCTTGCGCTTGGGCGCCTTGGGCGGCACCTCGCCGCGCAAGGCGGCCTCGACCGCCAGTCGCTCGCGCTCGGCGCGCTCGGCCGTTTCACGCGCGGCCTGCTGCTGGATCAGGGTGTGCAGCACAGGCAGCAGAAAGGCCGCCGTCTTGCCGCTGCCGGTCTGGCTGGAGACCATCAGGTCGGCGTAGCGCTCGGCGCCCTCGGCCTTGATGGCCAGGGGCATCACACGCGCCTGCACCGCCGTGGGCTGGGTGAAGCCCAGGTCGGCCACGGCGGCCACCAGTTCGGGGGCCAGGCCCAGCGCGGCGAAGGCGCTGGCGTCCACGGGGGCCGTGGTTTCCACCGGGGCCGTGGGTTGTTGTTCGGTAGAGATCGCGGGCGAGGTCTCGCCGCGCGCTTCGAAAGCGTCGCTCATGTCAGTTCCTGCGCCCCGCAAAAGGAATGGGGCGCCAATGACCGAATGCCGCGCGAAGGGGAGTTTCAAGCCCCGGGGCGTCGGATCCGTTCGTGGTTACACAACATCAACCACAAACGGTCCGCCCGGAAGCGGTGGCCCCTGCTCGCTCGCGTCGGATGGCGGGCGGTGTTCGGGGGCCGGGTGTGTGAGGCCAATGCACAAAGGGCTTCGCCGTTGCCAGCGAAGCCCATGATTGTCTCACAGATTCGGGAAAACCCGAAGCCCTTCACCCATCAAGACATGATCGCGGCCACCAGGTGGAACAGCAGGGCGGCCAGAACCGCCGTGGCGGGCACGGTCACGATCCAGGCCGCCACGATGCGCATGACCACCGATCGCTTGACGATTTCCTTCTTGTAGGCCTTCTTGAAGGCCTTGCGCTCGCCCTTGGCGAACACCGCGCCGTCCAGGCCGCGCACCTTGGCGCGCTGCTTCATCTCGGCCAGCATCTGCTTCTTTTCCTGCACCTCGGCGGCCTCGAAGCGCTGCATGTAGGCCTCGACCTCCTCGCGGTCGGCGCCCTGGTGGCCGGCGCGCACCACGGCCTCCATCTTGGCGTAGTTCACCTTGAGCAGCTCGCGCAGGAAGCCCACGCCGAACACCGCGCCAATGGAAATGTGCGTGGTCGACACCGGCATGCCCAGCTGCGAGGCGACGATCACCGTGAGCGTGGCGGCCATCGCGATGGCGTAGGCGCGCATCTGGTCGAGTTCGGTGATTTCCTTGCCGACGGTGCGGATGAGCTTGGCCCCATACAGCGCCAGGCCCACCGCCAGGCCCAGCGCGCCCAGCACCATGATCCACAGCGGCGTGCCGGCCTTGGTGGCGATGGCTCCGGCCTTCACCGCCTCGAAGATCGCGGCCAGGGGACCGATGGCGTTGGCCACGTCGTTGGCGCCGTGCGCGAAGCTCAGCAGCGCGGCCGAGCAAATCAGCGGCCAGGTGAAGAGGTGATTGACGCCATCCTTGGAGTTCTCCTGGCGCAGCGCGATGCGCTCCAGGGGCTTGCGGATCAGCGTCCAGACCACCGCGGCGGTGGCCGCGCCGGCCAGCAGCGCCACCACGAATCCCACCTTGACCACCTGGTTCACCCCTTTGAGCAGCATGTAGGTGGTGTAGGTCCAGACCATCAGCGCGATGAGGATAGGCACCACGCGCGCGGCCGCTTCGGTCTTTTCGGTGCGGTAGGTCACGCTGCGTTTGATGACGTACAGGAACACGGCCGCGATCAGCGCGCCCGACAGCGGCGAGATCACCCAGCTCGCGACGATGGCGCCGATGGTGGACCAATTCACCAGCCCCCAGCCGCCCGCCGCGATGCCCGCGCCCATGACGGCGCCGATGATGGAGTGGGTGGTGGACACCGGCGCGCCCAGCGCCGTGGCCAGGTTGAGCCAGAGCGCGCCGGCCAGCAGCGCCGCGAACATCACCCAGGCGAACAGGGTGGGGTCGGCAATGTCGGCCGGATCGATGATGCCGCCCTTGATGGTGCCCACCACGTCGCCGCCCGCGACGATGGCGCCCAGCGCCTCGAACACCGCCGCGACGACGATCGCCCAGCCCATGGTCATGGCGCCCGAGCCCACCGCCGGGCCCATGTTGTTGGCCACGTCGTTGGCGCCGATGTTCATGGCCATGTAGGCGCCGACGGCCGCCGAGACGATCAGCAGCCAGACCGCCGTGCGGCTCAAGCCGGCGTCGGACGCGCCGGTGAGCGAGGCATACAGCCCCACAAGCAAGAGAAAGGCCACCGCGGTGGCCAGTTGCAGCGCCTCGAAGTGGCGCTCAATGAAGGGGCGGGATTTCTTTTTCATGTGAAATCGGCGTGAAAGTCACCCTATTGTCACGCAAGGCCCCGGTGACAGGCCCGCGAGGGGAGCGGCGGTGGCGTCGGACCACCCCGCCGCCGGCAAGGGCCGGCAAGCCGCGGACCCGGCCGGATCAGCGCAGAAACCGCGCGCGGTAGTGCTCCAGCTCGTCGATGGATTCGTGCACGTCGGCCAAGGCGGTGTGCAGCTGGCGCTTCTTGAAGGCGTCGACCACTTCGGGGCGCCAGCGCTTGGCCAGTTCCTTCAAAGTGCTCACATCGACGTTGCGGTAGTGCAGGTAGGCCTCGAGCCGGGGCATGTACTTCACCAGGAAGCGGCGGTCCTGGCCAATGGTGTTGCCGCACAGGGGCGAGGCCTGCTTGGGCACGTAGCGCGAGATGAAGTTGATGAGCTGCTGCTCGGCCTCCGCCTCGCTCACCGTGCTGGCGCGCACCTTGTCGATGAGACCGCTGCGGCCGTGCGTGCCCTTGTTCCAGGCGTCCATGGCGTTGAGCAGCTCATCGCTTTGGTGGACCACGATGACGGGGCCTTCGATGCGCGGCGTGAGCTGCGGGCCGGTCACGACCACCGCGATCTCCAGCAGGCGCTCCTTCTCGGGATCAAGACCGCTCATTTCGCAGTCGATCCAGACCAGGTTCAGGTCGTTCTTGGCGAGCGTGGGCACTTCGGGGGCGGCGATGTCGGCGGGATTCGAGGTCATCCCGCGATTTTCCGTCATCCGCCCGCCCCGGCGGGCCGGCGGGGGCACCGGTAGACTGGCGCCTTCATGGACACCGCTTCCCTCGCCTTCACCGCCCTCTTCTGCGCCCTGCTGGGGCTGGGCCTGCTGACCCGCTTTGCCCTTGCCAGCCGCCAGATCCGCCACGTGGCCCGCCACCGCGACCAGGTGCCCGCGCCCTTCGACGCCACCATTGCGCTCGACGCCCACCGCAAAGCCGCCGACTACACCATCGCCAAGACGCGCTTCGGCCTGCTCAGCACCGCCTTCGAGACCGCGCTGCTGATCGGCTGGACCCTGCTCGGCGGCCTGAACGCGCTCAACCTCGGCCTGCTCGACTGGCTGGGTCCTGGCTTGTGGCAGCAGCTCGCCCTGCTCACCGCCTTCGCGCTCATCGGCGGCCTGCTGGGCCTGCCCTTCTCCTGGTACGCCACCTTCCGGCTGGAAGAGCGCTTCGGCTTCAACAAGATGGGCCTGGGCCTGTGGATCGCCGACGGGCTCAAGGGCGCGTTGATCGGTGCGGCCGTCGGCCTGCCGCTGGCCGCGCTGGTGCTCTGGCTCATGGGCGCCGCCGGCAGCACCTGGTGGCTCTGGGCCTGGGGCGTGTGGATGGTCTTCAACCTGCTGGCCCTGGTGCTCTACCCCACGCTCATCGCGCCGCTGTTCAACCGCTTCGAGCCGCTGGCCGACGAAGCCGTCAAGGCCCGCGTCAACGACCTCATGGCGCGCTGCGGCTTTTCGGCACAGGGCCTGTTCGTCATGGACGGCAGCAAGCGCAGCGCGCACGCCAACGCCTACTTCACCGGCTTCGGCGCGGCCAAGCGCGTGGTCTTCTTCGACACCCTGCTCAAGCAGCTCAGCGCCGACGAGATCGACGCCGTGCTCGCGCACGAGCTGGGCCACTACCGCCTGCGCCACATCACCCAGCGCGTGCTGCTGCTGTTCGCGCTCAGCTTCGTCGGCTTCGCGGCCCTGGGCTGGGCGGCCTCGCAGGCCTGGTTCTTCACCGGCCTGGGCGTGGAACCCGACCTGCGCGCGCCCAACGATGCGCTCGCGCTCATCCTCTTCCTGCTGGTGGTGCCGCTGTTCACCTACTTCCTGTCGCCGCTGGCCGCGCAGCTGTCGCGCCGGCACGAGTTCGAGGCCGATGCCTTCGCCAAGGACAAGACGCGCGGCGCCGACCTCGCCAGCGCCCTGCTCAAGCTGTACCAGGACAACGCCAGCACGCTCACGCCCGACCCGCTGTACGCGCGCTTCTACTATTCCCACCCCCCCGCCAGCGAACGCCTGGCCCGCCTGACCGCCGCCTGAGAGCGCCCGACCATGCACCCCATCCACCAGAACCGCCGCGCGCTCAACGCCACCGAGATCGTCACCCAGCTCAGCCAGCTCAACGGCAGCGAGGCCGACGGCTGGAAGCTGATCGACGGCGCCATCGAGCGCACCTTCCGCTTCGCCAACTACCACGAGACCATGGCCTTCGTGAACGCCATGGCCTGGATCGCCCACCGCGAGGACCACCACCCCGACGCGGCCTTCGGCTACAACCGCTGCACCCTGCGCTTCAACACGCACGACGTGAACGGCATCTCGGTCAGCGACTTCCACTGCGCGGCGGCGGTCAACGCCTTGCTCGCGTCCTGATGGGCGGCACGCGCCTGGCCCGTGTGGTGGCGGCCCATGGCCGCCATTGCCTGGTCGAGGACGAGAGCGGCCAGCGCACCCTGTGCCACCCGCGCGGCAAGAAAAGCGCCGTGGTCGTGGGCGACATCGTGGCCTGGCAACCCAGTGGCGACGAGGGCAGCATCGAACGCATCGAGACCCGGCGCAACCTCTTCTACCGCCAGGACGAGATGCGCACCAAAGCCTTCGCAGCCAACCTCGACCAGGTGCTGATCCTGCTCGCCGCGGAGCCCGTGTTCTCCGAGGCCCAGCTCACGCGCGCCCTGCTCGCGGCCGAGGCCGAGGGCATCAGCGCCTGCATCGTGCTCAACAAACAAGACCTGGGCGGGCCCTTCGATCAGGCCTGGGCGCGGCTCGAACCCTACCGGCGCATGGGCACGCCCGTGCTGCCGCTGGGCCTTCACGACGGCCACGGGCTGGACGCCCTGCGCCAGCGCCTGACCGGCCGCCACACACTGGTGCTGGGCCCTTCCGGCGTGGGCAAGAGCACGCTGGTCAACCGGCTGGTGCCCGAGGCCGGCGCGCAGACCGGCGAGATCTCGCGCGCCCTCAACACCGGGCGCCACACCACGACCGCCACCACCTGGTACTGGCTGGAGCCGGCGCGCGAAAGCGCGCTCATCGACTCGCCCGGCTTCCAGGAGTTTGGCCTGCACCACCTCGAGGCCGAACGGCTCGCGCAGCTCATGCCCGACCTGCGCGCCGCGCTGGGCGATTGCCGCTTCTACAACTGCACGCACCGGCACGAGCCGGGCTGTGGCGTGCGCGCCCACGTGGGCGCCGATCCATCGGTGGACCCGCTGGCCATCGACCAGAACCGCTACCGGCTCTACGACGAACTGTTCGATGAACTGAGCAACAAGCGGACGTATTGAGCGGTCCGCCCCTGCCGCGCGGCCTACACCCGCGCCAGCGTGAGCAGCGCCAGCAGCAGCATCCACAGCACCACCGCGCGCCACACCAGGCCCACCACGCTGCCCAGGTGGGCGAGCTGGGGCTCGGGACGCGCGCCGGGGTCGGTCTCGTCCGGGGGCGGGGCCGCCGGGTCCTGCGGCGTCAGGCGCACGTTGATGGCGCCCGAGGTGGCCGCCAGCACCACGCCGTCGCTGCCCGGCGCGAAGCGCTCGGCATCGGCGCGCCAGCTGGCCACGGCCTCCTCGAAATTGCCCACCACCGCGAAGCCCAGGGCTGTGACGCGCGCCGGCACGTGGTCGATCCAGCGCCAGGCCGTGGCCGCGGCGCGGCGCAGCGACTCGCTGGGCGTGCCGTCGGGGCGCTCGCGCCAGTTGCGCGACAGGTACTCGGCCAGCCGGTAGAACACCGCCCCCGCCGGCCCCAGACCGATCACCCAGAACACCAGAAAGCACACGAACACGCCGAACACGTGGCGGTGCGCGGCCAGCACGGAGTGCTCGATCACCTGGCGCAGCAGCTCGGTGCGCGGCAGGACGCTGGCGTCCACGCGCAGCCAGCGCGCCAGCTGCTCGCGCGCGCCACGCTCATCGCCGTCCTCCAGGCTGCGGCGGATTTCGCTGAAGTGGTGGCTGAACTGGCGAAAGCCCAGGGTCACGTAGAGCACTGCCACCGTCCAGACCAGGGCCAGCACGCCGCTCAGTTCCCACAGGGCGTGGTAGATCAGCGCCGCCAGCGCCGCCGGCACGCCCACGGCCAGCAGCCAGGCCAGCCACCCATGCGACGACTGGCCCGCATCGAGGTTGCGGCGCACGCCACGGCCCCAGGCGCGCAGACCGGCGTGCACGGGGTTGTCGAACGACAGGGGACGGGCCTGCTCGATGAGCAGCGCCAGCAGAATGGCCAGAAAACCCATGGGGCCGATGATAGTGGGCGCACGCGCCCCTTCGCTCAACGGACGCGACCGGGCGCGCGCCAGGCCCCGGTCAGGCCGTGAGCAGGCGGTACAGGTTGCGCAGCATGCCCGCCGTGGCGCCCCAGATGAAGCGCTCGCGCTGGCCATCGTGCCAGGGCATGGAGTACCACTCGCGCGCGTTGCCGTCGAAGTTCATGAGGTGGCGGCGGTGGTGGCGCGGGTCCATCAGGAAGCGCAGCGGCACCTCGAAGACGTCGTCCACCTCGTGCGGGTTGGGCCTGAGCGTGAAGTCGGGCCGCACCAGCGCCACCACCGGCGTCACGTGGAAGGCGGTGCCGGTGATGTAGACCGGCAACGTGCCCAGCACCTCCACGTTCTGCGGCGGCAGGCCGACCTCCTCGTCGGCCTCTCGCAGGGCGGCGGCGATGGCGTCGGCGTCCTGCGGATCGACCTTGCCACCCGGGAAAGCGATCTGGCCCGAGTGCGTGGACAGGGTGGCGGTGCGCTGCGTGAGCAGCAGGCTGAGTTCGTCGCGCACCACCAGGGGCAGCAGCACGGCCGCGTCGGCCGGCTCGCGCTCGGCGAAGCGGCGCTCGCGCCGCAGCTCGGGCGTCCAGACCGGCGGCGCCTGGAACAGCGCGCGCAGGCCGTCGGGCGTCAGGCGGTACGGGGACGGCGGCGGCAGACCTTCGCTCGCCCCCGTGGCCACCACGGGCACGGTGCGGGGATCGAAGGGCGGGATGCGGACGACGGGTTCGGTCATGGACACAAAAAAGCCGCTCCAGGGAGCGGCTTTTGCGCGGGGCCGGATCAGGCGCCCAGCTTTTCCTTGATGCGGGCCGACTTGCCGCTGCGCTCGCGCAGGTAGTACAGCTTGGCGCGGCGCACGTCGCCGCGGCGCTTGACCTCGATCTTGGCGATCAGCGGGCTGTACAGCGGGAAGGTCCGCTCCACGCCTTCGCCGCTGGAGATCTTGCGCACGATGAAGCTGGAGTTGAGGCCCCGGTTGCGGCGGGCGATCACGACGCCTTCGTAGGCCTGCACGCGCTTGCGGGTGCCTTCGATGACGTTGACGCTGACGATCACGGTGTCGCCGGGGGCGAAGGGCGGGATGGTCTTGCCGAGGCGGGCAATCTCTTCCTGCTCGAGGGTCTGGATGAGGTTCATGTTTCCTGTTCCACGATCGTGGCCGCGCTGCACTGAAGGCCGCGAATCCGTGGGTCAGGATTGACTGAGGAAACGGTCGCGACGGCCGGCCAGAGGATCGAAAAGCCCACCATTATAGCCAGACCCGCCGGAGCGGGGGATCCGGCCCACCGGCTCAGCCCAGGCCGCGCAGAAAGCGCTCGTCGTCCGGCCCCAGTCGGCCCTCGGCCCGGGCCCGGGCGATCAGGTCCGGCCGCTGGCGCGCGGTCAGCGCCAGCCGCTGCTCGCGGCGGTAGCGCTCGATCTGCCCGTGGTGCCCGCCCAGCAGCACCGGGGGCACGCCCAGGGGTCCGTGCGGGCCCTGCCAGACCTCGGGACGGGTGTGGTGCGGGCTGTCGAGCAGGCCGTCCAGCGCGGGATTGAAGCTGTCCTGCTGGTGGCTGCCCTCGTCGCCCAGCACGCCGGGCTGCAGGCGCGCCACGGCGTCCAGCAGCGCCATGGCGGGGATTTCGCCGCCCGAGAGCACGAAGTCACCCAGGCTGAGCTGCCGGTCGACACAGGCGTCGATGAAGCGCTGGTCGATGCCTTCGTAGCGGCCGCAGACCAACACCGCGCCCCCCGGTCCGGCGGCCCAGGCCTCGACGCCCGCGTGGTCCAGCCGCTCGCCCACCGGCGAGAACAGCACCACGGGCGCGCGCTGGCCCTCGGCTTCGGCGCGCTCGGCGCGGATGGCCTGCAGGCAGCGCCACAGCGGCTCGGCCATCATGACCATGCCAGGACCGCCACCGAAGGGGCGATCGTCCACGCGCCGGTAGTTGCCCTCGGCGAAATCGCGCGGGTTCCACAGGTGCACATCCACCTGCCCACTCTCGAAAGCCCGGCGGTTGATGCCGTGCGCGAGAAAAGGCCCGAACAGCTCGGGGAACAGGGTGATGACGTCGAAGCGCATGGGCGCCTGCCCCGCTCAGTAGTCTTTTTGCCAGTCGGCGGTGATGCGCCGGGTGGCGCGGTCCACGTCGTCGATGTACGCGGCCACGAAGGGGATCATCCGCTCGGCGGCGCGCTCCTCGCCGTCCACCGTCTCGAGGTACTCGAGCACGAGCACCGAGGTCGGTCCCGTGCTCATGAGGTCACGCACCACGCCCAGGTCCTCGCCCTCGCGGTTGACCACCCGGAGGCCGATCAGGTCGACCCAGTAGTACTCGCCCTCTTCAGGCTCGGGAAAGGCGCTGCGCGGCAGACTGATGCGGCAGCCCTTGAGCGACTCCGCCAGAGTGCGGTCGTCGACGCCCTCGAAGCGGGCCACCAGGCCGTCGGCGTGGGCCTTGAGTTCGGTCACCCGCACGGCCACGCAGCCCTTGAAAGCAGAAAAGCCGCGCGCGAAGCGGGCTTCGGGCGGCTGGAGGTACCAGTCCTGGCTGGCGAACAGCGCGTCGGTGTCGGCGCTGTGGGGCTGGATGCGGACCCAGCCCTTGATGCCCCAGGCATCCTGGACGCGGCCCAGTTCAACGGCATCGGCCGGCAGGACCGACGCGACCAGGGCCGCGGACATGGCGCGGTCAGGCGGCCGGCGCAGCGGCCTTGGCTTCCTTGACCAGGCGCGCGACGGTGTCGGACGGGGTGGCGCCGACGCCGAGCCAGTAATTCAGGCGGTCCGTGGCGATGCGCAGCTTCTCTTCGCCGCCCTTGGCGTTGGGGTTGTAGAAACCCAGGCGCTCGATGAAGTTGCCGTCGCGGCGCGCGCGCTTGTCGGCGGCGACGATGGTGTAGAACGGACGGGCCTTGGCACCGCCGCGGGAGAGTCGAATGACGACCATGATTTATCCTTCGGGTGGTTGGGCACCGACCGGGCCTTCCGGGGTGCCGCCGGATCTTTCGATCCGCTGCTTCACAGCAATTTCCGCGGTGCCTGAGACACACGACTGACCACCCGGCCAGCGAAACACCGCAAAGCCGGCGATTATAGCCCGCCGCCGATCCCGCCACGCCCCTCTTCTTCCGGCCACCCGCCATGCCCCTGATCCGCCCCAGCACCGACGACGACCTCGCCGCCATCACCCGCATCTACGAACACCACGTGCTGCATGGCACGGGCACCTTCGAAACCACGCCTCCCACCGTGGCCGAGATGGCCCAGCGCCGCGCCGACGTGCTGGGCAAGGGCCTGCCCTGGCTGGTGATCGAAGAGCAGGGCCAGGTGCTGGGCTACGCCTATGGCAACTGGTTCAAGCCGCGCCCGGCCTACCGCTTCTCGGTCGAGGACTCGATCTACCTCGCCCCCGAGGCCGCCGGCCGGGGCCTGGGCCGCCTGCTGCTGGCCGAACTGCTGGCCGTGCTGCAGCGCGCCGGCATCCGCAAGGTGATGGCCGTGATCGGCGATTCGGGCAACGCCGGCTCCGTCGGCGTTCACCGCACGCTCGGCTTCACGCCCGTGGGCACGGTGCAGGCCTGCGGCTGGAAGTTCGGCCGCTGGCTGGACATCGTGATCATGGAAAAGCCGCTGGGCGAGGCGCACCACACCCCGCCGCTGGAGGGCTGAACGTGACGGCACGCAAGAACAAGACACTGGCCGTCTGGCTGGCGCTCATCGGCGGCGCCTTGGGCCTGCACCGGTTCTACCTGCGCGGCCTGGGCGACTGGGTGGGCTGGCTGCACCCCCTGCCCACGGCCCTGGGCTGGTACGGCGTGCAGCGCGTGCTGGCCTTCGGTCAGGACGACAAGCTCTCCTGGGTGCTGATCCCCCTGCTGGGCCTGAGCATCGCCGCCGCCTGCCTCACGGGCATCGTCTACGCCCTGGCCGACGCCGAGAAGTGGGACCGCTGGTTCAACCCCGCCGCGCCCGGCGGCACGGCCAGCCAGACCAACTGGCTCACCGTCATCGCCCTGGTGCTCGCGCTGCTCATGGGCACCATCGCCTTCATGGGCAGCCTGGCCTTCGGCATCCAGCGCTACTTCGAATACCAGGTGGAAGAAGCGCGCAAGATCAGCCAGTGAGGCCGGTGGCTCAGCCCGCGAGCGGATTGAGCCAGGCCATCGCCGTCATCACCACGCTCAGGGTGAACAGCGCGAGCACGGTGGACAGGCCCATGCTCGCGGTGGTGAGCGCCTGTGCGGTGTCGTAGCGCTGCGCGAACAGAAAGACGTTGGCGCCCACCGGCAGGGCGGCGGCCACCACCATCACCGTCAGCGGCAGGCCGGTGATGCCCAGCCCCCAGGCCGACAAACCGACCAGCAGCGGCAGCAACAGGTTCTTCACCAGCGACACGCCCAGCGCGGGCCGCCAGTGCCCGGCCAGCGGCGTGCGCGCCAGGCTCACGCCCACCAGCACCAGCGCGATCGGGCCGAAGGCGCTGCCCAGCAACTGCAGCGGCTTGTCCACCACCACGGGCAGGGCCCAGCCGGTCTGCGCGTACAGCAGGCCGCACAGGATGGGCAGCGGGATCGGGTGGATCACCGTGCCTTTGATGACCGAGCCCAGCGTGGCCCACAGCGGCGGCGTGGTCTCGCCGCGCTCGCGCGCCTCGCGCGCGACCACCAGCTCCAGCACCACCGAGCCCACGCTGAGCAGGATGAAGGCATGCACCGACACCAGGGTCAGCATGGTCACCAGCGCCGGCTTGCCGTAGGCCAGCTCGGCCAGGGTGATGCCGATCATCACCATGTTGGAGAACACCCCCGCCATGGCCACCACGACGCTTTCGCGGCTGAAGCCGCGCCAGGCGACGACGGTGAAGAAGACCAGCAGCACCACCGGGAAGTAGGCCAGCACGGGCCGCAGGTCCAGCTCCTCCAGGTGCACCGAGGCCATGGTGCGAAACAGCAGCGCGGGAATGAGGATCAGGAACACGAGGTTGGACAGGTCCTTGACCGCCGTGTCGCGGATCCAGCCGCGCCGACCCGCCAGGTAACCCAGCGCGATGAGCAGGAAGACGGGCGTGAGAGAGACGAAGAGAGGGTGCTGGGCCAGGTTCACCCGGCGATGGTATCGCCCGCCCCCGCCGACACCGGGTGCGGGCGGACCGGGCGCGGTGCGTCAATGCGCGTGGCGCAGGCCGCAGTACTTGCCCAGGGCCAAGCCCTTGCAGGCCTCGGCAAGCGCCGCCTGGCAGGCCTTCTCGCCCTTGCCCGCCTCCAGGCATTTGGCCGCGCCTTCGTGCGCGGCCGCCATGGCGCGGTGGCGCTGGATGTCCTCCTGGATTTCCTTTTGCGAGTGCTGCGCGAGGGCCGCGCCGGCGGACAGCAAGGCAGCGAATGCGGCGGGGATGGCAAGGGCTTTCATGGTTCGGCTCCGGGTTGGGAAAGGGTGTCGGGGTTGGCGCAGCGCGCGCACAGGCCCAGCAGGGCCAGCTCCGCGCGCTCGACCACCTCGCCCTGGCGCGCCAGCGCGCGCTGCAAGCCGCGCAGCCAGGCCTGGGCGGCGGGTGTGTCGTTCAGCGTGCGGTCCTGGCCGCAGCGCCGGCATTCGAAGCGCGGCCGCAGCGCCGGCGCGCCGCGCGGGGTGACTGGCGCGGCCGGGTCCTGCAGGCGGTAGCGCCAGGTGCCCCGGTCGTCGCTGTGGCGCGCCAGCACGGCGCAGGCGGCCAGGCGGTCGAGCAGGCGGTAGAGCGTCACGCGGTTGGGCTCATGGCCGCGCTGGCGCAGGGCCTGCAGCACCTGCGCGTGCGTGAGCCCCTGGCCGGGGCGCACCAGGAACACGCCCAGGGCCGCGCGCGTGGCCAGGGTGCGGCGCAGGCCGGCGGCGTCCAGGCGCGCCTGCAAGGCGGCAGGCACGGCATCGGTGTCGGCGGGGAAGCGGGCCATGGCGTCGAAATTATCGCAACAAAGTTGCAAATAATAACCCCATGCACGACCCCGGCCGATCCGCCGCGCGGCGCCTGACTACACTGCCCGCTCCCTCCCCCACCCGCACCGACCTTGCCCACCCCGCACCTGCTGCTTGCCCTGGCCGTCGTGGCGGTCTGGGGCACGAACTTCGTCGTCATCCGCTGGGGGCTGGACGGGCTGCCACCCTTCCTGTTCGCCACCCTGCGCTTCACCTTCTCTGCCCTGCCCTGGTTGTTGTTCGTGCCGCGTCCCAAAGCCTCCTGGCGCTCCATGGCCGCCGTCGGCGTGCTGCTGGGTCCGGGGCAGTTCGGGCTGCTGTTTTTCGCCATCAAGGGCCACATCTCGCCCGGCCTGGCTTCCCTGGTGGTGCAGGTGCAGGTGTTCTTCACCATTGGCCTGTCGCTGTGGCTCATGCGCGAGCGCGTGCGGGGCTACCAGGTCGCGGGCCTGCTGCTGGCGATCGCCGGCCTGGGCGTGATCGCCGCTCACCTGGACGCCAGCGTCACCCTGCTCGGGCTGGGCATCATCCTCGCCGCCGCGTTCTTCTGGGCGGCGTCCAACCTGGTGGTCAAGTCGCTGGGTGGGGTGAACATGCTGCACTTCATGGTCTGGAGCAGTGTGTTCGCGGTGCCGCCACTGCTGGCGATATCGCTGGTGGTGGAAGGACCGGCGCTGATCGCGCAGTCGCTGCGCTCGGCCGGCGCGGTGGTGTGGGCCAGCGTGCTGTGGCAGGCGCTGGGCAACACCCTGTTCGGCTACGGCGTCTGGAACTGGCTGCTGGGGCGCCACCCGGCCGCCACCGTCACGCCGCTGGCGCTGCTGGTGCCGGTGTTCGGCATGAGCGCCTCGGCCCTGTCGCTGGGGGAGTCGCTGCCCGGTTGGAAGCTCGGCGCGGCCGCCCTGGTGCTGCTGGGCCTGGCGGTGATCGTCTGCTGGCCGGTGCTGCAGCGCCGGCTGGCCGCCTGACCCCGGGCCTCGCGTCATGCGCCCGGCCGACGACGCCCCGTTCAAGGACTGGATCGCCACCTCGGCCGTGCGCGCCAAGCCGCCGCTGACCGACTTCGCGCTCGGCCGGGGCGATGACCTGGCCAGCGTTCGCTGGTTCGTCTTCGGCGCCCAGGACGAACTGCTGTCCCACCCGGCCCTGCGCCCGCTCGGCCTGGCCGAGCGCAACCGCCTCGCCGCCGCGCGGCTGGTGCAGTTCCTGGACGACATGACGCTCACCGAGCACCGCATCGTCAACACCGCCGCGCAGGCCATCGCGCAGAACCGCCTGAAGGACTTCCTGCCCGAGCCCATGGCGCTGGACGCGCTCAAGCTCTACACCGACGAGGGCTACCACGCCTTCTTCACCGCGCACGCGAGCCGCGCGGTGCGCCAGTGCTTCTCGCTGGCGGCGCGCGACGAACCAAGCCTGAAGATCGCGGCGCTGGAAGCCTGGGTGGCCGAGGCCCCGCCGGCGCAGCGCGACCTGGCCTGGTTCATGGTCGGCTTCGTCGGCGAGACCATGATCACCAAGGCCATCGTCGACGCCATGCGCGGCACCGCGCACTCGGGCCTGCAGCGCCTGCTGCTGGCCCACCTGGAAGACGAGTGGGTGCACGCGCGCTATTTCGCGCAGGCCTTCGCGCTGGTGTGGAAGGGCCTGGACGCCTCGGCGCGCGCGCACTGGGGCGGCCAGCTGCCGCGGGTCATGGCGGCCTTCCACGCGCGCGATCCCCGCCTTCACGGGGAATGGCTGGAACAGGCCGGGCTGGACGCCGCCGCGCGCGAACGCGTGCTCGACCGGCTGTGCGGCGGTGAGGGCCTGACCACCCGCACGCGCCGCCTGTGCGCCAACACCCTGCAGGTCCTCGAACGCTGCGGCGCGTTCAAGCACAAGGCCGTGCGCGAGCGCTTCGTCGAGGCCGGCCTGATCGACCCCGACCACCGCCGCTGAGGCGCGGCGCGCCGCGCACCGTTCCGTCAATCGAAAGCATCGAGAGCCGCCCGCAATTGAAGCGGGGGTGCCGCGTGCGTAACCTCGTCGCACCCACTCGCGGCGGGCCCGCCGCCGCTCAAGGACCCCGATGCCCGACACCCCCCGATTCCTTCCCGTTCACAGCGTTGACATCGCTGGCGCCCGCCTGATGTTTGTCTCCGGTGCCACCGCGGGCACCGCCGCGCCTTACGACACCGCGCAGCAGACACGCATCGTGTTCGACAAGATCCTGGCCCGGCTGGCCGAGCATGGCGCCACGCGCGACGACATCCGCAAGCTCACGGTGTTCCTCACCGACATCCGCGAATACGCGCTGTTCAGCGAGGTGCGCAACCAGCTGTTCGCCGACTCTCCCGCCCCACCGGCCAGCTCGGCGGTGGAGGCGCGCCTGGGCTCGGCCTCGGTGCGCGTGGAGATCGAAGCCATTGCGGTGCGCGTCGGCGGCTGAAGCGATCCTCGAGGAGTCCCCCATGAACACCCCCACCCCCGCCCAAGCCGGCTTCAGCGACTACATCGACCAGGCCTGGGCCGACATGCTGTCCGCCTGCACGCGCTGCGGCGCCTGCGTCGAGGTCTGCCCGGTGCGGCCGTTCGCGCCCGGCCTGGCCGAGGCCGACCCCGGCCAGGTCGTCTCCGGCGTGCTCGACTTCATGCGCGACTCGGTGCCGCTCCCGCCGGCCTCCGCCACCTGGGTGCGCCAATGCAATGGCTGCGGCGACTGCATCCCCGCCTGCCCCGAGGGCATCAACCCACGCCGCCTGGTGATGATGAGTTGCTCCAAGGTGTCCCAAGTGGACAACCCGACGCCACACGTGTTCCGCAAGATGGCGCGGGCCATCCGCATCATGGTCTCCATGCAGCTGCTGCCGGCCGAGGTGGCGCGGCTGCTCAGGCCGCCGCAGGCCCGGCCGGTGGATGTCGTCTTCTACACCGGCTGCAATCCGATCCGCACGCCGCACGTGCTGTTCAACGTGATGACCATCCTGGACCGCCTGGACGTCGAGTACGAAGTGATGGGCGGCCCTTCGGCCTGCTGCGGCATCGTCTACAGCAAGTGGGAGGGCGATCTCAAGAAGGGCGGGCGCGTGTCCGAGCAGACGCTGCAGCGCTTCGGCGAATTCACGCCGCAGAAGGTGCTGAGCTGGTGCCCCTCGTGCCAGATCCACCTGGGGGAAACGATCAAGGGCTACCGCGAAGTCGCCTTCGATTTCGACCACATCACCCAATTCCTGCTCGAGCACGAAGCCGAACTGATCGGGCGCTTCACAACGCCAGTGAACGAGCGCGTGGTGGTGCACACCCACCGCGGCCTGCCCGAGGTGGGCCAGGCGGTGCTGCGCCTGCTGCGCGCCATCCCTGGCCTGACGGTGGTGGCCGAGGCCGAGGAGCCCGGCTACATGTGCGGCGCCTCGGGCTCCGACCGCTCGCCCGAGCTCAAGGCCCACGTGCGCCAGGACACGCTGGCGCTGTGCCGGCAGAACAACGTGGACGCGCTGGTGTCGCTGTTCCATGGCTGCCACCTGCAGTTGTCCAAGGAAGGCCACACGCACGGCTTTCGCGTGACCAACTTCACCGAGCTGCTGGTAAGGGCCTTGGGCGAGCAGCCCTGCCCGGACACGGTGGAGCCCTACCGCCTCATCAAGGACTGGCGCGCGATGGTGGACGAGGCCGCGCCGCTGCTCAAGGCCAACGGCATCCAGATGGACCCGGACGAATTGGCGGCGGTGCTGCCCGAGGTCTTCACCTCGGCCGAATTCCGCGGCGGGCTGTGCAGCTTCGCACCCAACGAATGACGGACAGGGCCTGAGCGCACACCGGGCGCTCAGGCCGCGGCGTAGCCGCCGTCCAGGTTCCAGGCCGCGCCTCGCGTTTGCGCCGCCTCATCCGACACGAAGTAGGCCGCCAGCGCGGCCACCTGCTCCAGCGTCACGAAATCCTGCGAGGGCTGCTTCACCAGCAGCTGGCGCACGACGTCCTCGCGGCTGCCGCCCTCGGCCGCGTGGCGCGCCTGCAGCTGCCGCTCGACCAGGGACGTGAGCACCCAGCCCGGGCAGATGGCATTGCAGGTAATCGCCTCGGTGGCGGTCTCCAGCGCGGTGACCTTGGTCAGGCCCACCAGGCCGTGCTTGGCGGCCACGTAGGCCGCTTTCATGGGCGCGGCCACCAGGCCGCTGACCGAGGCGATGTTGACGATGCGGCCCCAGCCCCGCGCGCGCATCAAGGGCAACGCCAGGCGCGTGGTGTGAAACGCCGCGCTCAGGTTGACGGCAAGGATGGCGTCCCAGCGCTCGGGCGGAAATTGATCGATCGGCGCCACGTGCTGGATGCCGGCGTTATTGACCAACACGTCCAGGCGGCCATGGTCCTGTGCCACGGCGGCCATCAGCCGCTCGATCTGCGCCGGCTGCAGCAGGTCGGCCTCGAAGTGGCGGGCCTGCGGCGCGCCCAGCTTCCTCAGCGCCTCCTCGATCGCGGCCACGCCCTCGGGCGGGGCGAAGCCATGCAAGGCAATGCGGAAACCCTCGCGCGCCAGGCGCCGGGCGATGGCCAGGCCAATGCCGCTGGTGGACCCGGTCACCAGCGCCACGCGCTCGCCGGCGCTCATTCGGCCAGCTCCACCGGCGGCTCGACGTGACACACATCGGGTACCGCCCGCAGCCGCACCAGCCCATCCACCGCCACCGCGCCGTCGCCGCGCGCGATCAGCGGGTTGATCTCCAGTTCGTCGATGTGCTCGCGCAAGGCCCAGGCCGCGTCGGACACCGCCTCGACGGCCCGCGCCAGCGCGGCTAGGTCCACCGCGGCGCTGCCGCGCGCGCCTCGCAGCAGCGGCCAGGCGCGCAGGCGCTGCAAAAGCGCGAGCACCAGTTCGCGGCCCACCGGCAGGGGCGCGTGCACCACGTCGCCCAGGACCTCGGTCCAGAGACCGCCCAGGCCCAGGCTCATCACCAGCCCAAACACCGGGTCGCGCGCTACGCCCACCAGCAGCTCCACGCCGGGCGCGGCCTGCGCCTGCACCAGCGCGCCTTCCACGCGGGCCCGCGGCGCGCGCTGCGCCACCGCTTGCTGCACACCTTCATAGGCTTCGCGCACGGCCGCCTCGTCGCGCAAGTGCAAGCGCACCCCCCCCACGTCGGACTTGTGCGCGAGGTCAGCGCTCAAGACCTTGAGCGCCACGGGGTAGCCGATGGCGCGCGCCGCCAGCACCGCGGCGTCGGCGTCCCGCACCGCGCGTTCGGCCACCGTGGGCACGCCCAGGGCCGCGAGCAGGTGCTTCGAATGGTGCTCGTCGAGCAGCGTTCGGCCTTGTTCGCACGCCTCGCGCAGGAGGCCAAAGGCGGTCGCGCCGAGGCCCGGCCCGGCCGCCGAGACCCGCACCGTGGGCATCGACGCGTAGCGGCGCCGGTTCTCGTGCCAATGGGCGAGGCTAGCCAGCGCCTGCACGGCCCGCGTGGTGTCGTCGAACACGGGGATGCCAGCGTCTTCGAGCGCGCCGCGGCGCGCCACCTGGCCGGTGGAGATCACCGCCACCAGCCGCCCCGCGCAGCGCGACACCTCGGCGATGCCTTCGGCCATGCGGTCGATCAGGAAACCCGGCGCGTACAGCACGGCGAAGTCCGCCTCGCCCGAGTCGAAGATGTGCTGCAGCGCCTCGGCGCTGAACTGGTGGCGGTTGACGATGTTGCCGGTGAAGTCCACCGGGTTGCGCACCATACCGAAGCGCGGAATGCCCGCGTGCAACGCATCGCGCAGCGAAGCGGAGAACTCCGGCAGTTCCACGCCGGCCTGGGTGAAGGCGTCGGCCAGCAGCGCACCGATGGCGCCCGAGATGGTGAGAACCGCCACGCGCCGGCCGCTCGCGCGCTGCCGGAAACGGGCCAGGTAGGCGATGTCGGCCGCGTGCAGGATGTCGCGCGCCGGCACCACGCACAGGCGCTCGAAGACGGCGCGGTAGACGGCGCCGCTGCCGGCCAGGGCGGCGGTGTGCGAGGCCGCGGCCTGTGCACCCTTGTCGGTCTCGCCCGCCTTGAGCAGGGCCAGCAGGCGGCCCTCGTCACGCAGCCGCGCGGCCACGCGCTCGAAACGCGGGCCATCACGCAAGCCCTCGATGTAGCCGACGATGGCCTCGGTGCCTGGGCGGTCGGCGAGGTACTCCAGGTACTCGGCGAACTCCACGCAGGCCTCGTTGCCGGTGTTGATCACCACGCCGAAGCGCACGCCGAGCTGGCGCCCCGCCGCGTAGATGGCCGAGCACAGGCTGCCGCTTTGGGTGATGAGGCCGGTGTCCCGCGGCGCGGGCGGTGGCTCGACCGTGCGGAAGATGGCGGTGAAGGTGCTGTAGGCGTGGCTGTCCAGGTTGCCAAAACCCATGCAATTGGGGCCGGCCACCACGATGCCGAGTTCGCTCGCGGCGTCCACCAGCTCGGCCTGCAGCGCCAGGCCCTCGGCGTCGCCGGCCTCGGCGAAACCAGCAGCGAAGACCACCGCGGCGCGGATGCCGCGCGCGGCCGCCTGCCGCAGCACCGGCACCACCTCGGGAGCGGCCACGGCGATGACGATCAGGTCGGCCGGCTCGGGCGTGGAGGCGATGTCGGGGTAGCAGCGCAGGCCGGCGATCTCGCCGTACTTCGGGTTGATGGGATAGATGGCGCCCCGAAAGCCCCGCTCGGTCAGCAGGGCCACGGGCATGCCACCCAGGCGCGTGAGATCGGCCGAGGCGCCGTAGACGGCAATCGAACGCGGATCGACCAGGGGTTGCAGGCGCCGGGTGTCGGCAGGAACGGAGGGCATCATTCAGGGGGGTTCAGATGGGGTGCGGATCGCTGACGAGCTCGGCCAGGCCGTGCATCGCCCGCCACAGGCGCAGATCGCGCTCACGCTGCAACTGCAGCGGGGTGCGGTCGGCGTAGTCGTAGAAGCCCTTGCCGCTGGTGACGCCGAGTTCGCCGCGCGCCACCCGCTCCCGCAGCAGCGCGGGCGATCGGTTCACCGGCGCGTCGACGATGTCGGGGTCGCCCAGGTTGCGCAGGCTCAGGTGCAACCCGGTGTAGTCGTAGCGCTGCATGAGACCCAGCACCTGCATGCGCGGCGCCAGGCTGGTGCGCACCGCCACGTCGAGCGCGGCGATGGAGATCACACCGTCCTCGATCATGGCGAAGGCCTCGCGGCCCAGGGCGCGCAGCAAGCGGTTAATGACGAAGCCGGGAACGAACTTGTCGAGCAGCACCGGCGCCTTGCCGAGGGCGCGCAACAGCGCCAGGGTTTCGTCGCGCAGGCTCTCGGGCACGGGCGGCTGGCACACCACCTCCACCAGCGGCAGGATGTGCGGCGGCGCGAACCAGTGCGCCACCAGCAGGCGCGGCGCCAGCGCCGCCGGCGCCAGGCCGAAGACGTCCAGCGTCGAGGTGTTGCTCCACACCACCGCGTGCGGCGGCGCTTCGTCCGCGATGCGCTCGAACACGCCGCGCTTGATCTCGCGGTTCTCGGGCACGGCCTCGATGACCAGGTCGGCCCGGCCCAGGGCCTCGCCCGCCTCCAGGCGCGGGGTGACGCGGGCGATCGCGCGGGTGGCCGATTCGGGCGTGCACAGCCCGGCCTCCTGCTTGAGCAGCAGCGCGTCGGCCAGCGCGGCCATGCCCGCGTCCAGCGCCGGCTGGCTCACCTCGCACAGGTCCACCGGCATGCCGTGTTCGGCGAACACCAGCGCGATGCCCGGGCCCATCACGCCCGCGCCCAGCACCACCACGCGCATCTGCGCGGGCAGCAGGGACCGGCCGGCCAGGCTCAGGCCATCGGTGGCCTTGCCATGCGTTGCACCGTTCATCTCAGTCCAGCACCGCGATGGCCTCGACCTCGAGCAGAAGCTCCGGCCGCGCGAGCGAAGCGACGCCCACCATGGTGCTGGCCGGCAAGCCCTCCGGGTTGAGGAAGGGCGAGCGCGCCTCGCGGATCACGCGCGCCTTGTCGGGATCGAGGTCGCGCACGAACAGCACGGTCTTCACCACGTCGTGCATCGACACGCCCTCGGCCTGCAGCGCGGCCTGCAGGTTGCGGTAGACCTGACGCGTCTGCGCCGCCAGGTCGCCCTCGCCCACGACGCGCCCGCTGGCGTCGTACGAGACCTGCCCCGACACGAAGACGGTGGTGCGGCCCGTGGTGCGCGCCGTGTGGGAAAAGCCGTTCGGCCGGGCCAGGCCCTCGGGTGACTGGAAGCGGTTCATGCCGGCCGCCTCACAGCGAGTTCTTCATGCCCAGGCGCTCGATGGTGCGCGCCTCCTCGGCGTAGGTCTTGGCGGCCCAGGCCGTGTAATCGGCCGAGTTCATGTAGATGACGGGTTGGTCGAAGCGGTCCACGATTTCCATCACCTTGGGATCGTTCAGGCCGGTGCGGAAGGCGTCGTGCAGGACCTTGACCACGGCCGGGTCCATCCCCCGGGGGCCCACGATGCCGAACGGCGAATCGGACGCCGTGTCGTAGCCCAGTTCCTTGAGCGTCGGCACGTTGGGCCAGCGCTTGGTGCGCTGGCTGCCGTAGGTGGCCAGCAAACGCATCTTGCCGCTGTCCACGTGCGGTGCCCAGCCCGTCGTGTCGGTGCCCACCATGATGTGGCCGCCCAGCAGCGCCGGCAGCATGTCCGCGCTGCCCTTGTAGGGCACGTGGGTGAGTTCGATGCCGGCGCGCGAGGCGAACTCGTCCATGGCCAAGTGTGGGCCCGCGCCGATGCCGGTGGAGCCGTAGGTGATCTTGCCCGGGTTGGCCTTGGCGTAGTCCACCAGGTCCTTGACGGTCTTGAACGGCGAGTCCGCGCGCACCACCATGCCGAAGGTATAGCCCGTCAGGTTGATGATGAAGGTGAAGTCCCGGACCGGGTCGAAGGTCTGCGTGCGCTGCATGTGCGGCACGCGGAACATGCCCATCGGGCATTGCGTGAGGGTGTAGCCGTCCGGCCGCGCGGTCCGCATCGTGGGCGCTGTCATGGTGCCGGCGGCGCCCGGCTTGTTCTCGACCACGATGGACTGGCCGAGGGCCCGCCCGGCCGCTTCGGCCAGGGCGCGGAACATCAGATCGGTCGGCCCGGCGGCGGGAAACGGGCAGTACAGCAGCACGGGCCGGGACGGAAAGGCCTGGGCGGCGGCGAGCAGCGGCAGTGCGCCTGCTGCGCCGGTGGCAAGAAGCAATTCACGACGTCGCATGGGGGGCTCCGGTTGGCAATGGCGCCGAAAGGAGCTCGGCGTCCGGGCCCGTTCGTCAAGTTCCGCAGAGCAGAATTGATGAAGGACTTGAATTCAGTTTAGCCAGCCGGCCGACGCCGGTAAACCGGGACACCCCCCACCTCCGGGCATTTGCGACGGCAGAAAGCTTCCGTTTGCCGCCGCTCGTTTTCAGTTCTCGGAACGGATCGCGCGCTCGATGCGGGCGGCCATCTCGATCAGCCGCGGCCCCAGGCAGGCCAGTCTGGCCGCGTCCATGCTGCTGGCTGGCCCGCCGCAATTGAGACCGAACCGGTCGCGGCCGTCGCCCGGGTCCAGCGTCACCGCCACGGCGCCGATGTCCGCACCCGGCGACGACCGCACGTAGCCATGGCGCACCAGGTGCGCCTGTGCCTCGGCCAGGCCGCCGCGCCCCTGTTCCCACTCGGCGGGCGCCTCCGCCCGCAGGGCCTTGAGCGCCTTGTCGCGCGTGTCGGCATCGAGCGAGAACAGCATGGCACGCCCGATCGCCGAGCGCGCCAGCGACAGGCGCGCACCCACATCCAGCCCCAGGGTCAGCGGCGCCGCCGACCGGCAATGCGCCACGTAAACCGCCCAGCCGCCGCTGCGCACCGCCAGCGACACGGCCGCGCCGGCCTCGTCGGCCAGGGCCTGCATGAAGGGCCGCGCGATGCGGCCCAGTTCGAAGTGCGACAGCACGCGAAACCCCAGGCCCAGCACCGGCAAGCCCAGCGCGTACATCTCGCGCTCGGGCGAGTGCTCCAGGTAGCCCAGCGCGGTGAGCGTGTAGGTCATGCGCGAGACCGTGGCCTTGGGCAGACCGGTGCGGTGCGCGATCTCCTGGTTGGGCAGCCACCGCTCCGATGGCTGGTAGCAGCGCAGCACGTCCAGGCCACGCGCCAGCGCCGTCACGAAACGGCGGTCGCCCTCGGCGTCGGAGCGGCGGGTCTTGAGTGGTTTGGCGGTGCGTCCCATGGCGTCCTCTTTTGGTTCCGCTGTGCAGAATATAGATTCTATTCAGATGGCCCGGACAGCGCCTCGTGGCTATACTGGACCGCGAACTCCAACCGACAGAGACACGATGAAAGCTGTGGTTTGCAGACAATGGGGATTGCCGGAATCCCTGGTGGTGGACGAGCTGCCTTCGCCCACGCCCGGCCCGGGCGAAGTCCTCATCGAGGTCCACGCCGCTGGCGTGAACTTCCCCGACACCCTCATCATCCAGCGCAAGTACCAGGTGCAGCCCAAACTGCCCTTCTCGCCCGGTGGCGAGGTGGCGGGCCGGGTGCTGGCGCTGGGCCCGGGCGTCAGCGGCTGCCGGGTGGGCGATCGGGTGGTCGGCAGCGGCGCTTTCGGCGGTTTCGCGCAAGAGGCCGTGGTGGCGGCCGAGCGTGTGGTGCCGCTGCCCGAGGACATGCCCTATGAACAGGCGGCCGCCTTCGTGCTGGCCTATGGCACCAGCCTGCACGCGCTGAAAGACCGCGCCCGCCTGCTGGCGGGCGAGACGCTGCTGGTGCTGGGCGCCGGCGGCGGCGTGGGCATCGCGGCGGTGGAGATCGGCAAGGCCATGGGCGCGCGGGTGATCGCCGCAGCGTCCGACGCGCAGAAGCTGGCCCTGTGCGTGGCCCATGGGGCAGACGACACCATCAACTACGCCAGCGAGGACCTGCGCGAGCGCCTGAGCGGGCTGGTCCCCGGCGGTCCGCAGGTCATCTTCGACCCCGTGGGCGGGGCCCTCAGCGAAACGGCGTTCCGCGGCATCGCCTGGGAGGGGCGCCACCTGGTGGTGGGCTTCGCCGCAGGCGAGGTGCCGCGCCTGCCGCTCAACCTGCCGCTGCTCAAGGGCGCGTCCGTCATGGGCGTGTACTGGGGCGCCTTCCTGCGCCGCGACCCGGAGACCACGCGTGCCCACATGCGCGAGCTGTTCGCGCTGCGCAACAGCGGCGCGGTGCGCCCTCCCGTGACACGCAGCTACCGCATGGAAGAGGCCGGCCAGGCGCTGCGCGACGTGATGGAGCGGCGCGTCAAGGGCAAGGTGGTCATCCTCGTCCGTTAGGAGTCCCCATGGTCCGTCTGGGTGAAGACATTTCCTCGCGCAAGCTCGAGGTGCTGGTGGCCTACCTGGAACATCGAACGCTCAGCGCGGCCGCCGATGCGCTCAACACCAGCGCGGTGAGCGTGCACCGCGCGCTGCACTCGCTGGAGGACAGCGTGCGCTGCTCGCTGTTTCGCCACGAGGGTCGCGTGCTGGTGCCCACCGAAGCCGCCCACACGCTGGCCGGCGTGGCCCAGGACGTGCTGGGGCGGCTGGAGCGCGGCATCGAAGCCACGCGCGCGGCCGCGGGCTACTCGTCGGACCGGCTCAAGATCGGTTCGCTGTACTCACTCACCAGCCACCTGCTGCCCGAACTCATCAAGGCGATGAACCAACGCCGGCCGAACGTGCAGTGCGAACTCGTCCTGGGCAAATCGCGCAACGAACTGCTGCCGCGCCTGCGCCAGGGGCTGGTCGACTCGGTGTTTGCCGAGATCAGCCCGGCCGACACGGACCTGGTCTGCCTGCCGCTGTTCGAGGACGAGCCCTGCTTCGCCGCGCCCCTGTCCTCGCCCCTGGCGGCGCTGGACGCGATCACGCTGGCCGATCACGCCGGCGAAAAAACCGTCACCCTGGCCGAGGGACCGTTCTCGGCCGAGCGCCTGGCCGAGCGCTTCCCGGACTTCCGGCCCACGGTGGTGATGGAGGTGCAGGACATCTTCACGCAGATGAACCTGGTGGCCAGCGGCATGGCCTGCGCCGTGGTGCCGGGGCGCATCCGCGCGATGTACCAGCACCTGGTGCGCTTCGTTCCCCTGGCCGAGGGTCAGGGCGCGCGCCAGACCATCGGGCTGTGCTTCATGAAGGCGCGCGAACGCGACCCGAACCTGCTGGCGCTGTCCTCGGTCGCCCGGCTGTTCGTGCGCGGGCGTGAACGCGACGCCGCGCGCGCCTGAGCGGCGGCGCCGGCGGCCCGTTCAGCGCTGCGCGAAGGCCTTCTCGATCACGTAGTGGCCCGCGTGGCCGGTCTGTGGCGACGCCATGAAGCCGCGCGCGTCGAGCCGCGCCGTCAGGTCCGCCAGCATGGACGGACTGCCGCACAGCATCACGCGGTCGCTGGCCACATCCAGCGCCGGCAGGCCGGCGAGGCGCGCCAGCGCGCCCGTGTCCATCAGCTCGGTGATGCGGCCTTGCGTGTGAAAGGCCTCGCGCGTGACAGTGGGCAGGTAGACCAATTGCTCGCGCACCATCTCGCCCAGGAACTCGTCTCGCGGCAAGTCTTCGGTGATGGTGTGCGCGTAGGCCAGGTCGGACACCTTGCGCACCGAGTGCACCAGCACGATCTTGCGGAAGCGCTCGTACACCACCGGGTCGCGGATGATGCTCATGAATGGCGCCAGGCCCGTGCCGCTGCCCAGCAGGTACAGGTATTCACCCGGCAGCAGGTCGTCGATGACCAGCGTGCCCACGGGCTTGCTGCTGACCAAGACCTCGTCGCCCGGCCGGATGTTCTGCAAGCGCGATGTCAGCGGCCCCCCGGGCACCTTGATGCTGAGGAACTCCAGGTGCTCCGCGTAGTGCGCGCTGGCGATGCTGTAGGCCCGCATCAGCGGACGGCCGTCGACCTCCAGCCCGAGCATCACGAAATGGCCGCTGTGAAAGCGCAGCGCCGACGAACGGGTGGTGCGAAAGGTGAAGAGTTCCTGGTTCCAGTGGTGAACAGACGAGACGGTTTCGCGCAGTACGCTGGCCATGGGTTTCCTTGTGTCAGGCGTGGGACGGGTCGGCGGTGCCGAAGGCGGCGAGGAGTTTTCCGGGAACACCGTCCCAATTCGCCGCATCGGCGGGCCGTTCGCCCGGGCGCTCGATCGCCGGCCACGCGGACGCGTACCGGGCGTTGAACGCCACCCAGCCAGCCGCGCTGGCGTCCGGCGCGATCGCATGGGCGGGGCATTCGGGCACGCACACGCCGCAGTCGATGCACAGGTCCGGATCGATGACCAGCATCGATTCGCCTTCGCGGAAGCAGTCCACGGGACAGACCGCGACGCAATCCATGTACTTGCATCGGATGCAGTTTTCGGTGACGACGTACGGCATGGGCACTCGGGTGTGGTGGAGCCCCGAAGCTACCCATGGCCGCGAGCGCGATCAAACAAGCCGCCGTTGAACCCTTTCGCCGCGCGCAACGTTTCCCGGGCCGGCCGCGGCGCGGCGCGCCTACTTCGCCAGCCGCGCGAAGGTCTTGCGGAACTTGGCCACCTTGGGCGCGGCCACCGCCATGCAATAGCCCTGGTGCGGGTTGCGCTCGAAGAAGTCCTGGTGGTAGTCCTCGGCCGGCCAGTAGTTCTCCAGCGCTTGCACCTCGGTCACGATGGGACGGCCAAAGGCCCCCTCCCGGGTGAGCTCGTCGATGATGGCGCGCGCCTCGGCCTGCTGCTCGGGCGTGGTGAAGTAGATGCCGCTGCGGTACTGCGTACCCACGTCGTTGCCCTGGCGGTTGGGCGTGGTCGGGTCGTGCACCACGAAGAAGATCTCCAGCAGCTCGCGCGTGCTCACCTCGTCGGGGTCGTACTCCAGGCGCACCACCTCGTTGTGGCCGGTGCCGCCGGTGCACACCTGCTCGTAGCTGGGCTGCTTCAGGTGCCCATTGCTGTAGCCCGACTCCACGTCGGTGACGCCGCGCACTTCCTTGTAAACCGATTCGGTGCACCAGAAGCAGCCGCCCCCCAGCACCAGCACCTGTTTGTCGCTCATCGTGAATCTCCAGTGGTCCTTGCCAGGCCTCGAGTAGACCACCCGAGGCTTTCACGACACCGAAGCGGGGCCTTGGGCCGCCACCAGGGCGCCTACCTAGCCGGTGAGCACGGGCCGGAGCGCTTCGAGCGCCTCGACGGAGGGCGGCTGGGCCGTGGCGCGCCACGCAGTCCCGCCGCGCAGACCACCCGCAAGGCATCGCCCAGCTTGCGGGCGATCAGACCCAGGACGCGGCCCCTCACGCCCCGTGTCCTGGCGCAACAGGACACTAACCCCGAACGACGTCGAGAAAGGCCGCCAGCGCGGCGCTTTCACCGCCGTCCCGCCAGAGGCAGTGCGTCTCGTACGTCGGCGAATCGCCCTGCAGCGGCACGAAGGCGGCCCCCGGCAGCCCGGCCTGCTGCAGGGCGGCCGGCACCAGCGAGACGCCCAGGCCCTGCGCCACCACCGACACCACGCTGAGCCAGTGGCGCAGCTCAAAGCGCACGTCGGGCTCGAAGCCGTGGTCGGCGCACAGGGCGAGCAGGCGGTCGTGGTAGTCGGGCGAGACGGCGCGCGAGATCGCCACGAAGGGCTCGCCGGCCAGCGCGGCAGGCGCCAGCCGCCGCTTGCGCGCCAGCGCGTGGCCCGCCGGCACGCAGGCCACGAAGGCCTGGCGCGAGACCAGCACCTGCGAACAGCCCGGCGGCACGCGGGTGGTGTGCACGAAGCCGGCCTCCAGCCGCTGGTGCTGCAGGTCGATGAGCTGGTCGCTGGAGCTCATCTCGCGCAGCACCAGCTTCAGGCGCGGGTGGCGTTGGGTGAAGCCGCGCAGGATCTGCGGCAGGCCCCGGTACAGCACGGTGCCCGCGAAGCCCACGCGCAACTGGCCGCTCACGCCCTGGGCCACCTCGCGCGCCTCGCGCGCGGCCGCGCCAGCCGCCTCCAACAGGGCCCGCGCGCGCGGCACGAAGGCCTGGCCGGCGGGCGTGAGGGCCACGCCCCGGCTGTTGCGCACGAACAGCGGGGCGCCCACCGAGGCCTCCAGTTGCTGGATGTTCAGCGACAGCGGCGGCTGCGTCATGGCCAGGCGGGCGGCGGCGCGGCCGAAGTGCAGCTCCTCGGCCAGGGCGAGGAAACAGCGCAGGTGGCGGAACTCCATGGCCTTCTCCATCGATTTGCCGTTTGTATTATTGGATACAGGATCGATATTAGACAGCTATGGCGCCACGGCGGACAATCCTGCGATTGCCCCATCGAATACGGAGACACGCCATGCTCTCGCCAAAGAAAGCCAAAGCCAGCTTCAGCTGGGAAGACCCCTTCCAGCTCGACGGCCAGCTCACCGAGGACGAGCGCGCGGTGCGCGACGCCGCCCATACCTACTGCCAGGAACGCCTGCTGCCGCGCGTGACCGAGGCCTTCCGCAAGGAAGTCACCGACCCGGCCATCTTCCGCGAGATGGGCGACCTGGGCCTGCTGGGCGTGACCATCCCCGAGGCCTACGGCGGCGCCGGGCTCAACTACGTCTGCTACGGCCTGGTGGCGCGCGAGGTCGAGCGCATCGACTCGGGCTACCGCTCCATGATGAGCGTGCAAAGCTCGCTGGTGATGGTGCCGATCAACGAGTTCGGCACCGAGGCGCAGAAACAGAAGTACCTGCCCAAGCTGGCCACGGGCGAATGGATCGGCTGCTTCGGCCTGACCGAGCCCAACCATGGCTCCGACCCCGGCAGCATGGTCACGCGCGCCAAGAAGGTGGACGGCGGCTACAGCCTGTCGGGCGCCAAGATGTGGATCACCAACAGCCCGATCGCCGATGTCTTCGTGGTCTGGGCCAAGGACGACGAAGGCGCGATCCGCGGCTTCATCCTGGAAAAGGGCTGGAAGGGCCTGTCCGCGCCCGCCATCCACAGCAAGGTGGGCCTGCGCGCCTCCATCACCGGCGAGATCGTGCTGGACAACGTGTTCTGCCCCGAGGAAAACGCCTTCCCCGAGGTGCGCGGCTTGAAGGGCCCCTTCACCTGCCTGAACAGCGCGCGCTACGGCATCGCCTGGGGGGCGCTGGGCGCCGCCGAGGACTGCTATTTCCGCGCCCGCCAGTACGTGCTGGACCGCCAGCAGTTCGGCCGCCCGCTCGCCGCCAACCAGCTGATCCAGAAAAAGCTGGCCGACATGCTGACCGAGATCAGCCTGGGCCTGCAGGGCTGCCTGCGCCTGGGCCGCCTCAAGGACGAGGGGGTGGCGCCCGTGGAGCTCACCTCCATCCTCAAGCGCAACAGCTGCGGCAAGGCCCTGGACATCGCCCGCCTGGCGCGCGACATGATGGGCGGCAACGGCATCAGCGACGAGTTCGGCGTGGCGCGCCACCTGGTCAACCTCGAGGTGGTCAACACCTACGAAGGCACGCACGACATCCACGCCCTGATCCTGGGTCGCGCGATCACGGGCATCGCGGCCTTCAACTGACCGCACCGGCGGCCTGGGCCGCCCGGCCTCGGTGCAACCCGCTGCGCCGCGTGCACGCTTTCTGCTAGCGTGCGGGCGTGCACCACCTGCTCGACGCCCTCTCCCTGCCGCTGTTCGCCGCCGCCGCGCTGGTCTTCGTCAGCGTGCTGGCCGGCGTGGTGTCCACGCGCGCCGGCTTCTCGTTGCTGCTGGTCTTCCTGGTCGCCGGCATGCTGGCCGGCAAGGACGGGCCCGGCGGCTTCAGCTTCAACGACTTCCGGCTGGCCTTCTGGGTCGGCAACGTCGCGCTCGCGGTGATCCTGCTGGACGGCGGGCTGCGCACCGAACTGGCCACTTTCCGCACCGGCCTGAGGCCCTCCATGCTGCTCGCCACGGTGGGCGTGCTGGTGTCCGCGGCCATCACCGGCGCGGCGGCGCACTGGCTGCTGACCCTGTCCTGGCCCATGGCCCTGCTGGTGGGCGCCATCGTGGGCTCCACCGACGCGGCGGCCGTGTTCGCGCTGCTGAAGTCGTCCGGCGTTCGGCTCAACGAGCGCGTGGCCGCCACGCTGGAGATCGAGTCGGGCATGAACGACCCGATGGCGGTCTACCTCACCCTGGCCTTCATCGGCGTGGCGCTGGCCCTGGGCAACGCAGTGGCAGACGAGGTCACGCTGGGCGGCATCGCCTGGTCGCTGCTGCTGCAGTTCGGCTGGGGCGCGGCCATGGGCCTGGGCAGCGGCTGGGGCCTGGCCGAACTGCTCAAGCGCCTGGGGCGCGGCGCCGACGGCGGCGGCGGCATCCGCGCCCTGCTCATCGTCTCGGGTGGGCTGGCGGTGTTCGCGCTCACCACCTGGCTGGGCGGCTCGGGCTTCCTGGCGGTCTACGCCATGGGCGTGGTGGCGGGCAACCGCGCGCGCCGGCTGGTGCGCTCCTCGCTCTCGGCCATGGACGGCTACGCCTGGCTCGCGCAGGCCGGCATGTTCCTGCTGCTGGGCCTGCTGGTGTCGCCCAGCGAGATGATGGACACCCTGCTGCCGGCCCTGGGCGTGTCGCTGGTGCTGATGCTGGTGGCGCGGCCGGTGGCGGTGTGGCTGTGCCTCAGGCCTTTCCACTTCTCGCCGCACGAAATCGGCTTCATCGCCTGGGTGGGCCTGCGCGGCGCGGTGCCCATCGTGCTGGCGGTGTTCCCCATGATGGCCGGCGTACCCGGCGCGCACGGGTTCCTCGACGTCGCCTTCGTGGTGGTGCTCACGTCCTTGCTGCTGCAGGGCTCCACCATCGGGCTGGCGGCGCGCCGCGCCCATGTGGCCCTGCCGGACCTGGACGACACCGAGGAAGCCCGCCTGGTGTTCGGCGACTTCGTGCTCGACGCCAACACGCCGCTGGAAGGGCTGTGCGGCTTCTACGGCCTGCCGGTGCCCGGCGAATCGGACCAGACGGTGGGCCAGTGGCTGCGCAACGAACTGCACCGCCCACCGGTGGTGGGGGACGTGGCGGAACTGGGCAAGGCCGAAATCAGCGTGCGCGAGATGGACGCGAGCCGGATCACACGGGTGGGGATCAAGCTGGGTTGAGCCGGCGCCGGCGGGCATGCGCTGGCACCGGGCCCGACTTGCCCCAGGCGGCACGCCGCCTGGGGCGGCTGGGGTATATTAATAACCCATCGGTCAGTAACTAGCGCCCATGCCTGCCACCCCCCCGCCACCGCCCGCCGAGGCCCCGCGCCGCGCCCGCCGCAAGGAGGCGCGCCCGGGTGAGCTGATCGAGGCGGCCCTGGCCCTGTTCGTCGAAAAGGGCTTCGCCGCGACGCGCGTCGAGGAGGTGGCCGCGCGCGCCGGGGTGTCCAAGGGCACGCTGTTCCTGTATTTCCCCAGCAAGGAAGATCTGTTCAAGGCCGTGGTGCGCGAAACCGTCGCCGGCCGCTTTCCGGAATGGTCGAACGAGTTGGCCGAGTTCCAGGGCGACAGCGTGGAGCTGGTGCGCTACGCCATGCACACCTGGTGGGAGCGCGTGGGCATGACGCCCGCCTCCGGCATCACCAAGCTCGTCATGGCCGAGGCGGGCACCTTCCCCGAGATCGCCAGCTTCTACCAGAACGAGGTGGTCGCCCCGGGCCACGAGCTGATCAAGCGCATCCTGCAGCGCGGCATCGACCGCGGCGAGTTCCGCGAGATGCCGCTCGACTACGCGGTCTACAGCCTGATCGCGCCCATGATCTTCCTGCTCATGTGGAAACACGCCATGACGCCCTGCGCCCCGCCCTCGCAGCAGATCGATCCCCTGACCTTCATCGACACCCAGGTCGACCTGATCCTGAGCGGCATGCTCAAACGCCCGCGATGAGCCCCGCACGACCGCCCCACAGGGCCCGCACCACAGCGCGCCGCGCGAAGGTTTCCCCATGACCACCTCCCGTCTGCGAAAGACCCTCTACTGGGCCCTGGCCGGGCTGGCCGTGGCCGCGCTGGCCCTGGGCGTGGTGCGCGCGCTGCACAAGCGCAGCGCCCAGGCCGCGCAGGCGAGCGCCGCCGCCCAGGCCCTGCAGACCGCGCCGGTCTATGAGGTCGCCGCGCGCGACGTGTTCACGGTGCGCCGCCTCGCACTGCAGCAGACGGCCGAGGTCTCGGGCTCGCTGGTGGCGGTGCAGACCGTGGCCATCAAGGCGCGGGTGGCCGGCGAACTGCAAGGCCTGACCAAGCGCGAGGGCGACAGCGTGGCCGCCAACGAGGTGGTCGCGCGCATCGACCCGACCGAGCCGCAGGCGCGCGTGCGACAGGCCGAGCAGCAGGCCGAGTCGGCGCTGGCGCAGGTGCGCATCGCGCAGCGCAACCAGAACAACAACCAGGCCCTGGTGCAGCAGGGCTTCATCTCGGCCACCGCGCTGGACACCTCGCAGGCCAACCTGGCCGCGGCCGAGGCCAACCACCGCGCGGCCATGGCCGCGTTGGACATCGCGCGCAAATCGCTCGCCGACACGGTGCTGCGCTCGCCCATCGCCGGCCAGATCGCCGCCCGGCCGGTGCGCAACGGCGAGCGCGTGGGCGTGGACACACGCGTGCTCGAGGTGGTCGACCTCTCGGCCTTTGAGGTGGAGGCCGCGCTGAGCCCGGCCGACGCCGCGCGCATCGCGCCGGGCCAGGGCGCGCGCCTGGTGGTGGAAGGCCTGCCCGAACCGGTGAACGCCACGGTGGCGCGCATCAACCCCAGCGTGCAGGCCGGCAGCCGCAGTGTGCTGGTCTACCTGCGGCTGACCGCCCAGCCGGGCATGCGCCAGGGCCTGTTCGCGCGCGGCGGGATCGTGGCCGGCACCGTCGAGGCCCCGGCCGTGCCGGTGTCGGCCATCCGCAACGACCGGCCCGAGCCCTACGTGCAGGTGCTGCGCGACGGCGTGGTCAAGCACGTGGGCCTGGCGCCCGCGCCCACGGGCAGCGTGGACGGCGTGCCCCACCAGGCGGTACCCGCCCTGGCCGAGGGCGACACCGTGCTGGCGGCCACGGCCGGCGCCATCCGCGACGGCACGCGCGTGAAGCTGGCCGCCGCGGCCAAGCCCTGAGCCCCGGGAGCGCGACACGCCATGTGGTTCACCCAGGTCTCGCTGCGCAACCCGGTCTTCGCCACCATGGTCATGCTGGCCTTCGTGGTGCTGGGCGCGTTCTCCCTGCAGCGCCTGCAGGTGGACCAGTTCCCCAACATCGACTTTCCGGTCGTGGTGGTCACCACCACCTACCCCGGCGCCTCGCCCGAGATCGTCGAGTCCGAGGTGACCAAGAAGGTCGAGGAAGCCGTCAACGCCATCGCGGGCGTCAACAGCCTCACCTCGCGCAGCTACGAAGGCAACTCGGTGGTGATCATCGAGTTCCAGCTCACCGTGGACGGCCGCAAGGCCGCCGACGACGTGCGCGAGAAAATCGGCATCCTGCGCCCGCTGCTGCGCGACGAGGTGGACGAGCCGCGCGTGCTGCGCTTCGACCCCGCCAGCCGCTCCATCTGGTCGGTGGCCGTGGTGCCCGAGGCGGTGGACGGCCGCGCGATGTCGGCCGTGGAGCTGTCCACCTGGGCCGACCAGGTGCTCAAGAAGCGGCTGGAGAACGTGCGCGGCGTGGGCTCGGTCACGCTGGTGGGCGCCACGCGGCGCGCCATCAACATCGAACTCGACCCCGCCGCCATGCGGGCGATGGGCGTGACCACCGAGCAGATCAACGCCGCCGTCCTCAGCGAAAACCAGGACCTGCCCGTGGGCACACTCAAGACCGGCGAGTCCGAGCGCGTGGTGCAGGTGCTCTCGCGCCTGGCCAACCCGCGCGACTTCGACGACATCATCGTCGCCCGCCGCGGCGGCCTGCCCATCAAGCTGGGCCAGGTGGCGCGCGTGAGCGACGGCACCCAGGAAGTCGAGAGCCTGTCGCTCTACAACGGCCAGCGCACCTTGTTGCTGCAGGTGCAGAAGGCGCAGGACGAGAACACCATCGCGGTGGTCGACGGCCTGAACGCGGCGCTGGCCGCGGTCAAGCCCGAGCTGCCGCCCGGCGTTCGGCTGGAGCCCATCGCCGATGGCTCGCGGCCGATCCGTGTGTCGGTGCAGAACGTGCGCCAGACGCTGATCGAGGGCGCCATCCTCACCGTGCTCATCGTCTTCCTGTTCCTCAACTCCTGGCGCTCCACCGTCATCACCGGGCTCACGCTGCCCATCGCCATCATCGGCACCTTCTTCGTGATGAACGCGCTGGGCTTCACCATCAACATGATCACGCTGATGGCGCTCACGCTGTCGGTGGGCCTGCTGATCGACGACGCCATCGTGGTGCGCGAGAACATCGTGCGCCACGTGCAGATGGGCAAGGCGCCCTACCAGGCCGCCATGGAAGGCACGCAGGAAATCGGCCTGGCGGTGCTGGCCACCACGCTGTCCATCGTGGCGGTGTTCCTGCCCATCGGCTTCATGGGCGGCATCATCGGCAAGTTCTTCCACGAGTTCGGCATCACCATGGTCGCGGCGGTGCTGATCTCCATGTTCGTGAGCTTCACGCTGGACCCGATGCTGTCCTCGGTGTGGCACGACCCGGCCATCGACACGCACGGCCAGCCGCCGGGCCGCTCGCTGTACGACCGCACCCTGGGCCGCGTGACGCACTGGTTCGACCGCTTCCAGGACGACCTCGCCGACGGCTACCAGGCCGCGCTGCGCTGGTCGCTGCGGCACAAGCTGGCCACGCTGGCCCTGGCCTTGGCCACCTTCGTCGCCAGCCTGGCCCTGCTGCCGCTGCTGGGCACCGAGTTCGTGCCCAAGGCGGACTTCTCCGAGACCTCGGTCAGCTACCACACGCCGGTGGGCAGTTCACTTCCCGCCACCGAGGCCAAGGCGCGCGAGGTCGAGGCCGTCCTGCGCACCTTCCCCGAGGTGCGGTACACGCTCACCACCATCAACACCGGCAACGCGCAGGGCTCGATGTACGCCAGCACCTACGTGCGCCTGGTGGACCGCAAGGACCGCACGCTCAGCGCCGACGCTATGTCGGCCCTGCTGCGCGACCGGCTGCGCGCGGTGCCCGGCATCACCGTCACGCACGCCGGCCTGCTCGACGCCGTGGGCGGCGGCAAGCAGATCGAGTTTTCGCTGCAGGGCGACGACCTCGACGAGCTGGAACGCCTGAGCGCGCTGATCACCGAGCGGCTGCGCCCCATCGTCGGCCTGGTGGACCTGGACTCCAGCCTCAAGCCCGACAAGCCGACGGTGGACGTGGTGCTCAGGCGCGACCTCGCCTCCGACCTCGGCCTGTCCACCAAGGCCATCGGCAACAGCCTGCGCACCCTGGTGGCCGGCACCACCGTCGGCAACTGGCGCGCCCAGAACGGCGAGACCTACGACGTGATGGTGCGCCTGCCCCCGCCGCAGCGCCAGCGCACGCAGGACCTGCTGCAGCTGCCGCTCAGCGTGGGCAACGCGGCCGACGGCAGCGTGCGCACCGTGCCGCTGGCGCAGGTGGCCGACGTCGTGGAAGGCACCGGCCCGAACCAGATCAACCGACGCAACCTCAACCGCGAGGTGTCCTTCAGCGCCAACGTCTACGGCCGCTCGGCCGGCGAGGTGTCGGCCGAGATCCAGCGCGTGGTCGACGGCATCGCCCTGCCGCCGGGCTACCGCACCGAGTTCAGCGGCTCCACCAAGAACATGAAGGAGTCCTTCGGCTACGCCCTGTCGGCGCTGGCGCTGGCCATCATCTTCATCTACATGATCCTGGCCAGCCAGTTCCAGAGCTTCCTGCAGCCGCTCTCGCTCATGACCTCGCTGCCGCTCACGCTGATCGGCGTGGTGCTGGCGCTGCTCATGTTCGGCTCCACCATGAGCATGTTCTCCATCATCGGCATCGTGCTGCTCATGGGCCTGGTGACCAAGAACGCCATCCTGCTGGTGGACTTCGCCATCCGCGCGCGCGAGGGCCGCGCCGGCGGCCCGCCGCTGCCGCGCGACGAGGCCCTGCTGCTGGCGGCCAAGGTGCGGCTGCGCCCCATCCTCATGACCACCCTGGCCATGGTCTTCGGCATGGTGCCGCTGGCCTTCGCGCTCACCGAAGGCTCGGAGCAGCGCGCGCCCATGGGCCAGGCCGTGATCGGCGGCGTCATCACCTCCTCGCTGCTCACGCTGGTGGTGGTGCCAGTGGTCTACGGCTACCTCGACGACCTGGCCGCCTGGCTGCGCCGCAAGGCCGGGCTGCCGCCCGCCGCCACGCCCCCGCAGGACAGTGCGCCATAGGGCGCCTCCTAAAATCCACCGGTTGTGCCGACCCCATTGGAGATATGAGATGACCACCGCGAACAGCCTCGAACAGGCCCGCTTCAACATGATCGAGCAGCAGATCCGCCCCTGGGAGGTGCTCGACGGCCGCGTGCTCGAGCTGCTGGGCCGAGTGCGCCGCGAGGACTTCGCGCCCGCCGCCCACCGGGCCCTGGCGTTCACCGACATGGAACTGCCCCTGACCCAGCCCGCGGTCGATGGCCAGTGCATGCTGGCGCCGCGCGTGCAGGCCCGCCTGGTGCAGGACCTGGCGCTCAAGCCCACCGACAAGGTGCTGGAGATCGGCACCGGCAGCGGCTACACCGCCGCCCTCATGGCCAGCCTGGCTCAGCGCGTGCTGTCGCTGGAGATCGAGCCCGCGCTGGCCTCGCAGGCCCGCACCCGCCTGATGCAGGCCGGCGTCACCAACGTCGAGGTGCGCCAGGCCGATGCCGCGGCGAACGGCTTCGCCGCCTGCCGCGCCGACGGGCCGTACGACGCCATCCTGCTCGGCGGCTCGCTGGCCGAGGTGCCACCCGCCCTGCTGAGTCTGCTGGCGCCGGGCGGGCGCCTCGCCGCCATCGTGGGCGACGAACCCGTGATGCGCGCCACCTTCATCACCCGCGCGGGCGAAGCCGACTACCGCAGCGCCCAGCCCTGGGACACCCTCGCGCCGCGCCTTCGCCACTTCCCCGAGCCTTCGCGCTTCCGCTTCTGAACCGGCGCCACCGCATGCAAGCCATCACCCCCGCCCAGCTCGACGACTGGCTGCGCCAGGAAACCGCGGACGGCGCCACCGTGCCCGTGCTGCTCGACGTGCGCGAGCCCTGGGAACTGCAGACCGCGAGCGTGCCGCCCGGCCCGGGCTACGACCTGCTGGCCGTGCCCATGCGCAGCGTGCCCGCCCGCCTGGCCGAACTGGACCGCGACCGCCCCATCGCCTGCCTGTGCCACCACGGCGGGCGCAGTGCCCAGGTGGCCCGCTTCCTGCAGGACCAGGGCTACACGCGCGTGGTCAACGTACACGGCGGCATCGACCTGTGGTCGCGCGAACGCGACCCGTCGATCCCGCGCTACTGATATGAAGCACCCCCTGCGCCGCTTCGCGGCTTCTCCCTCTCTCGCCCACGACGGGCGGGGGACGGCACCCCAGGCCCGGCAGAGCCGGTTCCTCGGTGCCCCCGGCCGTCGTCTCTGAGGAGCTATCCATGATCTTTGCCGTTGCCTTTCGTCCGATGGCGGTCGCCGCGCTCCTGGCCCTGGGCGCGGCGTCCGGTGCACAGGCCCAGAGCCTGGTCCAGCTGTTCGAGGCCGCGCGCGGCTTTGACGCCACCTACCTGGCCGCGCGTTCGTTGTACGAGGCCAACCTGGCCCAGGCCGACCAGGCGCGCGCCGGCCTGCTGCCCCAGGTCGGCCTAGGCGCGGGCGCCAGCTGGGCGAACCGCGACAGCAGCAACAAGCTGCTCGACGGCACCAGCAACAGCCAGAACGTGACGCTGTCGGCCAGCCAACCGCTGTACCGGCCCGCCAACAAGCTCGCCAACGACCAGGCCATCCTGTCCAAGGACATCGCGCAGGCCCAGCTCGTGCAGGCCGAGCAAGACCTGATCGTGCGCGCCGCGCAGGCCTATTTCGACGTGCTCGCCGCCCAGGACACGCTCACCTTCGTGCGCGCGCAAAAGACCGCGGTGGAACAGCAGCTCGCCGCCGCGCGACGCAATTTCGAGGTCGGCACCGCCACCGTGACCGACGCGCGCGAGGCCCAGGCCCGCTTCGACCTGGTGATCGCCCAGGAGATCGCGGCCGAGAACGACCTGCGGGTGAAGAAACTCGCGCTCGACCAGCTGGTGGGCCGCAGCGGCGTGACGCCCCTGCCCCTGGCCACGCCGGTGGACCTGCCGCCGCTGGAGCCCGCGACGCCGCAGGGCTGGCTGGACCGCGCGGGCGACCAGCACCCGGCGATCCTGAGCGCGCAGCGCAACCTCGACATCGCCAGGCTCGAAACGCAGCGCGCCGAGGCCGGCCACAAGCCCACGGTGGACCTGGTGGGCCAGTACCAGGTGGCGCGCGCGCCGTCCGGCGTGCAGGGCATACCGGGCAACGTGCGCAACAACAACGCCAGCGTGGGCGTGCAGTTCAACATGCCGCTGTTCGCGGGCTATTCCATCCAGAACCGCGTGAAGCAGACCCTGGCGCTGGAGGAAAAGGCCCGCGCCGACCTCGACGCCGCCCGCCGCACGGTGGACCTGCGCACGCGCAGCGCCTTCCTCGGCCTGGTCTCGGGCCAGGGACAGGTGAAGGCGCTGGAAGCGGCCGAGACCTCCAGCCAGAGCGCGCTGGAAGCCAACCAGCTGGGCTATCAGGTGGGCGTGCGCATCAACATCGACGTGCTCAACGCCCAGAGCCAGCTCTACCAGACCAAGCGCGACCTGGCCCAGGCCCGCTACAACGTGCTGCTGGGCAGCCTGCGCCTGCGCCAGGCCAGCGGCGAGCTGACACCGGCCGACCTGCAGGCCGTCGACGCCTTGCTGGCGCGCTGAGCGCCGGTCCCACCGGGGGGGGCGGCGTTCGAGCCGCCCACCCGGAGCCGATACACTCCCCCGATTGCCCACCCGCCCGGCCCCGACCCGGGCGGGCCCGTTTTTCACCCTGCAGGAGATGACGTGCAAGCCGTCAACGTGCTGTGCATCAAATGGGGCCGCAAGTACGGCCCCGAATACGTCAACAAGCTCCACAGCATGGTGTCGCGCCACCTGAGCCGGCCCTTCCGCTTCGTCTGTCTCACCGACGACGCCACCGGCATCCACTCGGGCATCGAGGTCAAGCCGATTCCTGCCGTGGGCTTCGACGAATTCGACCAGCGCAAGCCCTGGACCTTCGGCCACGGCTGGCTCAAGCTCACCAGCTTCGCCGACCCGCTGTACGACCTCACCGGCCGCACCCTGTTCCTGGACCTGGACATCGTCATCGTCGACAGCCTCGACCCCTTCTTCGACCAGCCCGGCGAATTCGTCGTGATCAAGGAATGGGACAAGACCGACGGCACGGGCAACACCTCGTGCTACCTCTACACCATCGGCGCCCACACCGACGCGCTGGAGCACCTGAAGACGGGCTACCCCCAGTCCATCGCCGACGTGCGCAACGAGCAGGAGTACATCACCGGCTACCTGGGCCGCCAGGGCAAGGTGAGCTTCTGGCCCGACGGCTGGTGCGTGAGCTTCAAGCGCCACTGCATGCAGCGCGGCCTCATGGGCTGGTTCAAGCCGCCCGAGATCCCGCCGGGCGCCCGCATCATCGCCTTCCACGGCAAACCCAACCCGCCCGACGCCATCGCCGGCGTGAGCGGCAAGTGGTACCGACGCGTGCTGCCCACGCCATGGGTGGCCGAACACTGGCGGTGAACCCGCCGCGCGCCACCGCCACGCTGAGGGCCTACCGGGGCCTGAGCCGCGCGCTCACGCCCTGGTTGCTGGGCTGGTTGTGGTGGCGCGGCCGGCGCGAACCCGGCTACCGCGACCGCCTGGGTGAACGCCTGGGCCGCTTCGCCATAGAGCCCGGGCGCCTCGGCGGCCTGTGGCTGCACGCGGCCTCGGTCGGCGAGGTGCAGGCCGCGCGGCCCCTGATCGAGGCCCTGCTGCACGACTGGCCCGCGCACGCCCTCACCGTCACCACGCAGACGCCCACGGGCGCGGCCGCGCTGCGCGCCGCCTGGGGCGATCGCATCGCGCACCGCTTCGCGCCGCTGGACACGCCGGGCGCGGTGCGCCGCTTTCTCGACCGGCTGCAGCCGCAGGCCCTGGTGCTGGTGGAGCGCGAGCTGTGGCCGCAGTGGTTGTTCGAATGCGCGCAGCGGGCGCTGCCGGTGCTGCTGGCCAACGCGCGCCTGTCCGAGGGGTCCGCGCGCACCTACAGCCGCTGGCCGGGGCTGATGCGGCACGCCTGGCCCCGGCTCGACGTGGCCGCCGCCGACAGGGCCTCGGCCGAGCGCCTGCGCGCGCTGGGCGTGCCGCCGCAGCGGGTGACGCTCACGGGCAACCTCAAGTTCGACGCCGCCCCGCCCGCGCAGGCGCAGGCCCTGCCGCCCGAGCTGGGGTCGCGCCGCCTGGTGGTCGCCGGCAGCACGCACGACGGCGACGAGGCCGCCTGGCTCGACGCCTGGCGCGGCCTGCGCGAGCGCCACCCCGACGCCCTGCTCGTGCTCGTGCCGCGCCACCCCCAGCGCTTCGACGCCGTGGCGGCCGAGCTGCGGCGCCGTGGCCTGGCCTTCGCGCGCCGCAGCATCGGCGACGCCGTGGAACCGCAGACCACCGTGCTGCTGGCCGACACCATGGGCGAGCTGATGCACTGGTACCGCCACGCCAGCCTGTGCTTCGTCGGCGGCACGCTGGCGCCCGTGGGTGGCCACAACCCGCTGGAGCCCATGGCCCTGGGCCAGGCCTTCCTGTTCGGCCCGCACACCACCAACGCGCCCACCCTGTTCGACGAAGCCCAGGCCGCTGGCGCCGGGCTGGCGGTGCACGACGCGGCCACGCTGGAGCGCGCGGTGGACGAGGCCCTGCGCGACCCCGCCGCCTGGGCCGTGCGCGGCGCGGCGGCACGCACCCTCATCGACGCCCACCGCGGCGCGGCGCAGCGCACGCAGGCCCACCTGCGCGCGCTGCTGGGCGATGTCGACGGCTCGGCACTCGGACCGGTGCAGGTCGCCACGCGGGACGGCGACACGCTCTGGCACGACCCGCGCCGCGTCGACGCAAGCGACGCGCCCCGCCTGTTCGAGGCCCAGGCGCTCACCAAACACCTGGCCACCGGCAGCGGCCGTGGCCAGGCGCGGCTCGTGCAGCACCAGGGCCAGGGCCTGGTGCTGCGCCACTACCGGCGCGGCGGTCTCATGGCGCGCCTGAGCGAGGACCGCTTCCTGCGCGAGGCCGCGCACCGCAGCCGCGCCATGCGCGAATTCGCGCTGCTGCGCCTGCTGCGGTCCTGGCGGCTGCCCGTGCCCGAGGCCGCGCTCGCGCGCCACCGCGCCCACGGGCTGGTCTACAGCGCCGACATCGCGGTCGGCCTGATCCCGGGCAGCCGCAACCTCGTGCAGCGACTGCAGTCCGCGCGCCCCACGCCGGCGGACTGGGCGGCCCTGGGCCGCGCCATCCGCGCCCTGCACGACCGACAGGTCTTCCACGCCGACCTCAACGCCCACAACCTGCTGCTCGACGCGCAGGGCCGTGCCTGGGTGGTCGACTTCGACAAATGCGCCGTGCGCCCGGGCGATGCCTGGAAAGCGGACAACCTCGCGCGGCTGCAACGCTCGTTGCGCAAGGAAGCGACCCGCGTGCACCCGTACCACTGGGACGAAGCCGACTGGACCCACCTCACCACGGCCTACGAGCGGCCCGACGCCACCCCCCCATGAGCTTCACACACGCCTGTTCCACTGGCGCCCGCGCCGCCCTGGTGCTGTGCTTCCTGGCCTTCCCCATGTCCGTGGCCCTGGCCAACGTGGCCCTGCTGCTGACCTTGCTGCTGTGGTTGCTCTCGCTCGCCGGTGCGCCAGCGCGCGCCGAGCTGCGCGAGGCCTTGCGCAACCCGCTGGCCGCGCCCGCGCTCGCGCTGTTCGCCTGGATCGTGATCGCCGTGGCCTGGTCGCCGGCCGACCCCCAGGGGATCCTGGGCGCCTTGCAGAAGTACCTGAAATTCCTGATGGTGCCGATGTTCATCGCGCTGCTGCAGGACCCGGCCACGCGCCGGCGCTGCTGGCATGCCTTCATGCTGGCCCTGCTGTTCACGCTGGCCGTCACCTGGCTCAGCGTGTGGATCGAGATTCCCTGGACCAAGGCCAGCCGCGCGGGCATGGCGACGGACCACACCGTTTTCAAGGACCACATCTCGCAGGGCCTCATGATGACCCTGTTCGCGGCCATCGTCGCCTGGCTGGCTGTCACCGCGCGGCGCCCCCCCCGGCGATGGGCCTGCGCCGCGCTGTGGCTGCTGGCCACCGGCGCCATCCTGGCGCTCTCGCAGGGCCGCACCGGCTATCTGGCCTGGATCGCCTCCAGCGGCGCGTTTGCGCTCACCCTCGCCGTCGCGCATTCGCGGCGCGCCGTGCTCGGTGCCGTGGTGGGCCTGGTGGCGGTGGTGGCGCTGGCCTTCACGGCGTCGCCGGTGCTGCAGCAGCGCGTGAGCGCGGCCTGGACGGAAGCCCTCACCGCCAAGCTGGACAACACCCCCGGCGCCGTGGTCACCTCCACCGGCGCGCGCGTCGAGATGGCCCGATTCGCCCTTGACGCTTCGCTCCAGGCCCCGGTGTTCGGCCACGGCACCGCGTCCTATCCCGTACTGGCCAAGCAGCACTTCACCAGCACCGAATGGTGCTCGGTGGTGTGCCCGCACCCGCACAACCAGTTCCTCTTCTTCCTGGTCGAACAGGGCGCCATCGGCCTGCTGCTGTTCCTGTGGTTCATCGCCGCCATCGCGCGCGAGGGCTGGCGGCACGACCCGCCGCGGCGCGCCTTCTCCCTGGCCTTCGTGGCCACGCTGGCGGCGGCCTGCCTCTCGCACAGCTCGTTCTGGTTGTCGACCGAGAACCATTGCCTCATCCTCATGAGCGCGCTCACCATGGCCAGCCTGCGCGCGCGGCGCGCGCCGGTGTCCACATGACCCGCCTCACCATCGCCTTCCACTCCAACCAGATCTCGCTGCGTGGCACCGAGGTGGCGCTGTACGACTACGCGGTCGGCGCCGAGGCGGTGCTGGGCCACCGCGCCGTGATCCTGCACGACGCCACCCACCCGGGCAACGACGGGCAGGCAATCGCCAAGTTCCGCGCGCGCTTCGACGTCGCCGCGTACCGCGAGCGCGGCGAACTCGACGGCCTGCTGCAGCGCCACGGCGCGCAGCTGATGTACGCGATCAAATCGGGCAAGAACGATGGCCTGGTGTCGCGCACGGTGCCCACCATGGTGCACGCGGTCTTCCCCACGCACCCGCGCCAGATGCATGGCGCGTCCTACGCCTTCATATCGGAGTGGCTGAGCCGGCGCTGCAGCGCCGGCCGCATCCCGGCTGTGCCACACATCGTGAGCCTGCCCGCCGAGGACAGCGACCTGCGCGCCGAACTGGGCATTCCCAGGAAAGCCAAGGTGCTGGGCTGCCACGGCGGCGCGCACAGCTTCGACGTGCCGGCGGCCATCGAGGCGGTGCGGCGCGTGCTGGCCACGCGCGACGACACCTGGTTCCTGTTCCTCAACATCGAGCCCTTCGTCGACCACCCGCGCGCCCGCTTCCTGCCCGGCACCAGCGATCTGGTGTTCAAGACGCGCTTCATCAACAGCTGCGACGCCATGCTGCACGCGCGCCTGCAGGGCGAGTCCTTCGGCCTGGCCTGCGGCGAGTTCTCCGTCCGCAACAAGCCGGTGCTGACCTACGCGCGCAGCAAGCACCGCCACCACCTGGACGTGCTGGGCGACGCCGGCTGGCCCTACCGCGACGCCGACGACCTGGTGCGCCGCATCGAATCGCTGGACCCCGCCGCCGTCCGCGCGGGTTCCTGGGACCGCTACACGCCGCTCTACAACCCCGAGCGCGTGATGGGCCTGTTCGACCAGCACCTGATCCAGCCCGCGCTGCGCAACCCCTCACGCGAGCGGCCCCAGCTGCACGTGCCCTGGGTCGACACCCTGGCCTATTGGCGGCTGAAGCTGGACATGCGCCTGCGGCGCGGCGCTCGCCTGTGACACCGATGAAACGGCCCCTCCCATGAGCCTGCCGCTCTCGCTCTTTGACCCCCGGGATCCTGGCGCCGCGCCCAGGGTCTACGACTGCTTCACCTACGACGGCGAAGACTGCCTGGATCTGAGGCTGCGCGCGCATTGGGACCGCGTCGATGTCTTCGTCATCGTCGAGGCCGCGCTGACCTTCGCTGGGCACGCCAAGGCCCTGAGTTTCGACCCGGCGCGCTTCGGCTGGGCCATGTCCAAGATCCGCTACCTCCCCCTGAGCGAGGACAGCTTCGCCGGCTGCAAGACGGCCTGGGACCGCGAGCGCCGCCAGCGCGATGCCCTGCGCCAGGGCTATGCCGATGCGGCCGACGACGACGTGGTGGTCATCGCCGATGTCGACGAGATCCTGCGGCCGGAGAAGATCGGCCCCGTGCCCGCGGGCGAGGTTCAGGTCTTTGAGCAGCTCATGCTCTATTTCTACTGCGACTACCTCATGATCTCGGAGCCCTTCTGGCGCAAGGCCATCGCCGTCAGTGGCGCCGATGCCCTGCGCCACACGCCCGAGGACCTGCGCAACGACAAGGCGCTGAGGCAATCGATGCGCGAGGTGCTGATCCCCGACGCCGGCTGGCACTTCAGCTACCTGGGCGGCATGGAGATGATCGAAAAGAAGCTGGAGCGCTTCTCGCACCAGAACCTCAACAAACCGAAGTACCGCGATCGCCAGAAGAACCTGGCGCGCCTGTACGCCGGCAAGGACATCTACCACCGCCCCAAGCAATGGGGTCGCGTGCAGCTCACCGCCGGGCAATGGGCCCCCGAGGTCGTGGAACGCTGGTTTCGGGAGCGTCCCGAGCTGCGCGCGCCCGAGGACATCCGCAGCGCCGGCAGCCTGGCCGCCGTGCTGCGGCGTCAGCGCGAGCGGCCGCGCTGGCGGCGCGCCTGGGACAAGCTGCGCCTGCGGATCTGGAACGCCTTCTGAGGCCCCACGCCGGCCGCTAAGGCCGCCAGCGCGCCAACCCCATCCAGCGGCCCGCCATGCGCGCCAGCAGGCGCGGCGACCAGGCGATGGCGCGCAACGGCAGCGCCACCGTGGTGCCCAGCAGCACGCTCCAGCGCTGCCGCCGCGCCTGCGCGGGCGAGCGGTGCTTGGCCGTGTAGATCAGCTTGGACTGCGCGTGGTGGTAGCCGCGCAGGTACTCGCTTTTCCACGGCGCCTTGCCTTTGACGGAGCCGCGCGCGCGGTGCACCGCCGCCACGGCGGGCCACACCACCAGCGGGCGCTGGTGCTGGAACAGGCGCAGGCAGAGGTCGTCGTCCTCATAGTAGAGAAAGAAACGCTCGTCGAAAAAGCCCACGCCCTCGAAACGCTCGAGGCGCAGCAGCATGGCCGCACCGACCACGAAGCCGACGCAGGCCGGCCCTTCGGCGCCGGGCCCGCGCGAGGGCCACAGGGTGCTGGGCCAGCGGTAGTTCACGTCGGGCCGGCCCGGCGCGCCTTCCAGCTGCGGCGCGACGACGGCGGCCTCGGGCATCGCCTGCGCGGCGCGCACGAGCTCGCGCAGGCCGTCCGGCGTGACCTCGCAATCGGGGTTGAGCAGGAAGGCGAAGGGCGTCTTCACCCGCGCGATGGCGCGGTTGTTGGCCGTGCCGAAGCCCAGGTTGCGGCCATGCTCCAGCACCGTGGCGCGCGGCCAGCGCGCGCGCGCCTGCCCGGGCGTGCCGTCGCCACTGCCGTTGTCGGAGATCACCACGTGGGGGCAGTGGGCGAGCAGGCCGTCGAGCGCGGGCAGGCAATGGGCGCTGTGGAACGTGACCAGCACCACGGTCACGTCATTGAGCAGATCCTCAGCCATGCGTGCCCTCATCGGGAAATGCCGCGGAACCGGCTTTGCCGGGCCGCTGGCATTGCCCCCTTGAGGGGGTGGCGCGAAGCGCCGCGGGGGTGTTCATATTTGTCAATGCGCGCTCGCGCCCACGACGGCGTCGGGCTTGGCCTGCTTCAGCAGGTCCAGCATCGTCGCCTCGATGCGGTGCAGCGCCTCGATCGTTTGGCCTTCGAAGCGCAGCACCAGCACCGGCGTGGTGTTGGAGGCGCGGATCAGCCCGAAGCCGTCGGGCCAGTCCACACGCACCCCGTCGATGGTGGAGACCCGCGCCGGCGCCTCGAAGCGCGCCAGGTCCACCAGCGCCTTGACCACCGCGTGCGGCTCGCCCTCGGCGCAGGCCACGTTGAGCTCGGGCGTGCTGTGGCTGGTGGGCAGGCCGTTGAGCACGGCGTTGGCGTCGGGGTGACGGCTCAGGATCTCCAGCAGGCGCGCGCCCGCGTAGCTGCCGTCGTCGAAGCCGAACCAGCGCTCCTTGAAGAAGATGTGGCCGCTCATCTCGCCACCGAGCGGGCTGTCCAGCTCCTTCATGCGCGCCTTGATCAGCGAATGGCCGGTCTTGTAGATGTGCGGCACGCCGCCGGCGGCCTCGATGGCCGGGCCCAGGCGCTGCGAGCACTTGACGTCGTAGACGATGACGCCGCCCGGCACGCGCGACAGCACGTCCCGCGCGAACAGCACCATCTGGCGGTCGGGGAAGATGTTGTGGCCGTCCTTGGTGACGATGCCCAGGCGGTCGCCGTCGCCGTCGAAGGCCAGGCCCAGCTCGGCGTCGGTCTCGGCCAGGGCGCGGATCACGTCGCGCAGGTTCTCGGGCTTGCTCGGGTCGGGGTGGTGGTGGGGGAAGTTGCCATCGACCTCGCTGAAGAGCTCGATCACCTCGCAGCCCAGGGCGCGGAACAGCGCGGGCGCCGAGGCGCCGGCCACGCCGTTGCCGCAGTCCACCACGATCTTCATCGGCCGCGCGAGCTTCACGTCGCCCACGATGCGGTCGCGGTAGGGGCCGGCCACGTTGACGTGGCGCACCCGACCGCCCTCGGCGCGCTCGCCGCCGTCGCGCTCGATGAGCTGGCGCAGGGCCTGGATGTCCTCGCCGTAGATGGCCCGGCCGCCCAGCACCATCTTGAAGCCGTTGTAGTCCTTGGGGTTGTGGCTGCCGGTGACCTGGATGCCGCTGTGGCACAGCGTGGCGGCGGCGAAGTACAGCATGGGCGTGGTGACCATGCCGACGTCGATGACGTCGATACCGGCCGCCACCAGGCCGCGGATCAGCGCGGCCGACAGCGCCGGTCCGCTCAACCGCCCGTCGCGGCCCACGGCCACGGTGCGCTCACCCTGGCGGCGCGCCACGGTGCCGAACGCCAGGCCCAGCGCTTCGGCCACGCGCTCGTCCAGCGTGCTCGGCACCACGCCTCGGACGTCGTAGGCCTTGAAGATGGAGGCGGACACTTGCATGCAGGGGCTCCCGTGAGGTGATGGCAAAGCGGGCATTGTAGGAAGCGGGGTGCCGGCCCCCTGTTACAGGATCATGTCCGGAAACGGCGGGTCGGCCGGCGCACGCGGGCCTACCATGGCCGCCATGGACACCCGAACCGCCACCGACGACGACGCCCGCTACCTCGCGCTGTGCGCGCGCGACGCCCGCTTCGACGGCCGCTTCTTCACCGGCGTCACCTCCACCGGCATCTACTGCCGCCCGGTCTGCGCGGTGCGCACGCCGCGGCGCGCCAACTGCCGCTTCTTCGACCACGCGGCCCAGGCCGAGCGCGCGGGCTTTCGCCCCTGCCTGCGCTGCCGCCCCGAGCTGGCCCCGCTGTCGCGTGCCTGGTCGACGCAGGACGCCAGCGAGCTGCTGGTGCAGCACGCCAGCCGGCTGCTGGACGACCCCGCCCAGTGGACCGGCGACGACGGCCCCGCCATGCAGCGCCTGGCCGCCCGGCTGGGCGTGAGCGACCGCCACCTGCGCCGCGTGTTCGAGGCCCGGCTGGGCGTGTCGCCCCTGCAGGTGCTGCACACGCGCCGCCTGCTCGCGGCCAAGCAGCTGCTCACCGACACGCGCCTGAGCGTGTCCGCCGTGGCCGCCGCCAGCGGCTTCGCCAGCCTTCGCCGATTCAACGCCGCACTGCTGGAGCGCTACGGCCTGAGCCCCACAGCCATGCGCCGGCGCGGCGGCAGCGGCGAAGCGGGCAGCCAGGCCATCGCTTTGGGGTGGCGTCCGCCGCTGGACGTGGCGCCGCTGCTGGCGTTCCTCGACGCCCGCCGCCTGCCCGGGGTGGACGCGACCGACCTCGCCGCCGGGCGCTACTGGCGCACGCTGCGCCTGCACACGCCCTCGGGCGCGCACACCGGCTGGTTCGGCCTGCGCTTCGAGCCCGAGCGCCACCGCGTCTGGCTGCACGCCAGCGACGGCCTGCTGCCCGCCCTGCCCACGCTGATCTGGCGCGTGCGCGCGCTGTGCGACCTGGACGCCGACCCGCACGCCATCGAGGCCGTGCTGGGCACGCACTTCCCCGGTGGCGCCGGCCTGCGCGTGCCCGGCGCCATCGACGGCTTCGAGCTCGCGGTGCGCGCCGTGCTGGGCCAGCAGGTCACGGTGGCCGCCGCGCGCACCCTGGCAGGGCGGCTGGTGGCGCGCTTCGGCGAGCCGCTGGACACCCCCGACCCGGCGCTCAACCGCCTCTTCCCCACGCCCCAGGCGCTGGCCGAGGCCAGCGGCGAGGGCCTCGGCACGCTGGGCATCGTGCGCCAGCGCCAGGTCGCCATCCAGGCGCTGGCGCGCGCCGTGGCCGACGGCGCACTGGACCTGGGCCCGCACGCCGATCTGGCCGCCACCACGCGCGCGCTCACCGCCCTGCCAGGCATCGGCGCCTGGACGGCCCAATACATCGCCATGCGCGCGCTGCGCTGGCCCGACGCCTGGCCCGCGGCCGACATCGCCCTGCACAACACCCTGGGCCTGAGCGGGACGCCGCGCGAGCGCGAACGCGCCTGCGAGGCCCTGGCCCGGGCCTGGCAGCCCTGGCGCAGCTACGCCGTGCTGCGCGCCTGGGCCGGCCTCTACCGCGCGGCCCCTCCCCCCACCCCCGCCACGGATTCGCCATGAAACTGCCCCACACCCTCATCCAGACCACCATCGCCACCCCCCTGGGCCCCCTGCGACTGGCCGCCACCGAACACGCCCTGGCCGGCGCCTGGTTCCACGACCAGCGCTACGCGCCCGAGCCGGCCCTGGTCGCGTCGTGGCGGCCCGACCCGCACCACCCTGTGCTGCGCGAGGCGGCCCACCAGCTCGCCGACCACTTCGCCGCGCGGCGACTGGCCTTCGACCTGCCGCTCGACCTGTCCTTCGGCACGCCCTTCCAGACCGCCGTCTGGCGGGCGCTGTGCGCCATCCCGGCCGGCCACACGCTGAGCTATGGCGAACTCGCCCGCCGGCTGGACGCACCGAACGCCGTGCGCGCCGTCGGCGCGGCCGTGGGCCGCAACCCGCTCAGCGTCGTGGTGCCCTGCCACCGGGTGCTGGGCGCGCGCGGCGGGCTCACCGGCTATGCTGGCGGACTGCCGCGCAAACAGGCCCTGCTGCGGCTCGAAGCCACCGGGCGGCCTGCCCCCCTACCCATCCCCATGCCCGCATGACCCCCCTGCTGCTGCTCGAATTCGTCGCGCTCGCCGCCCTCTGGGGCGCGTCCTTCCTGTTCATGCGCCTGGGCGCTGCCGAGTTCGGGCCCGTGCCCACGGCGGGCCTTCGCGTGGGCATCGCGGCCTTGTGCCTGCTGCCCATGTTCCTGAAGGCCGCAGTCTGGGCCGACTTCCGCGCGCGCTGGCGGCCCATCCTGCTGGTGGGCCTTCTCAATTCCGGCCTGCCCTTCCTGCTGTTTTCGTTCGCGGTGCTGCACATCCCGACGGGCGTCTCGGCCATCCTGAATGCCACGGTGCCGCTCACCGGCGCGCTGGTGGCCTGGCTCTGGCTGAAGGACCGACCGGGTGGCTCGCGCATCCTGGGGCTGGTGATCGGTTTCGTCGGCGTCACGCTGCTGGTGCTGGGCAAGTCGGGCGTGGACGCGCGCGGCGCGACCAGCGCGCAAGGCTCGGTCATGTCGCTGGTGGCCATGGGCGCCTGCCTGCTGGCCACGCTCTGCTACGGCATTGCCGCCAGCTTCACCAAGCGTTACCTGTCGGGCGTGGACCCGCTGGCCTCGGCCAGCGGCAGCCAGATCGGCGCGGCGCTGGCGCTGGCCCTGCCCATGGCCTGGCTCTGGCCCTCGCAGCCGGTGAGCGCAGGCGCCTGGACAGCCGTGGTGGCGCTGGCCGTGCTGTGCACCTCCATTGCTTACATCCTTTACTTCCACCTCATCGAACGCGCCGGGCCAGCCAAGGCCCTCACCGTGACGTTCCTGATCCCGGTGTTCGCCCTGGTCTACGGCGCGGTGTTCCTGGGCGAAATGGTGAGCGCCTGGATGGTGGGTTGCGGCCTGGTCATCGTGTGCGGCACGGCGCTGTCGACGGGCTTGGTGAAGGTGCGAGCGCTCGAACGCCAGGCACCCTGAGGGCGGCTAGAGGCAATGCGGCCCTATGATTTTTTCCGCCACCCTGGTGAGCACCCCGATGCCGAAGGCACCGGCCAGGCTCCCGGCCACCCGCCCGGCAATCGCGCCCGGATCCAGTTCACCGTTCAGGATCAGAGGCACCCCCAGGAAAACGAACGCCGCCGTACCGGCCACGGCCCCCGCGGCCACGCCTGCGCCCCCCCTCAGCCGCTCGCACCACCCGCCCGGCCCTTCGGCGCCCACGTCCAGCGGCGCCTCGGGCAGCGCAGGGCGATTCAACTTGGTCTGAACCTGCACCACCAGCTCTGGCACCGGCTCGCCCGTGTCTTGCGGCTCAGTCCCCGGCGGCTCCGTCTCCAGGCGGGTTTGGCGCTGATCGTCCAAGCCGTCCCCTGGCACGGAACCGCCCGGCCATGAAGCGCTCAGGTCCGACGGCACCTTGCGCCGGCCGGCAGCCTTGCTGGCTGATTGCATGAAATGACTCCCAAAAAATGAAGCTGCTGGTGTGCACGCCTTGCGGAGGGTCCTTCAGCAGAAGCTGTGAGGGGCCTGGGGCGTCCACTCGTTGAACTGGTACTCGTACATCGCTCTGGCCGCGCCAACGGCGGCCGCACCCAGCGGGACGCCCGTGCACAGGGACGCCGGCAGGTGCTGGACCAGAAAGAGATCGTGGTCGTCGTAGAAACCCAGGTAAGCGATCAGTGCGGCCATGCCCGGGCCGACAAGGCCGCCGAACAGCATCGCCTTGGCGATGTTTGTCCAGGATCGATGGCCCGCCGCCGCTTCAGAGTCGGTGCTGGAATCGGAACTGGCCTCGGCGCCGGACCCCAGGGCCAGCGGTGACCGCGCGACGCTCTGCACCGCGGCGGCGATGGCCTCCGGTTGCACGTCGGTGCGCGCGGCAGCGGGGCAGAGCACCGAGGGCTCTGGGGGGTCGACATCCATTGACGCCGCGTCCTCCAGGGCCGGGCCTGCGGAGACCGCGACCGGCGACCGGGACCGGCCCTTGTTGGTCGGAATGGACTGTGTTTTGGCTTGCATGGGGGCTGATGAAGAAACGACGCCATGGGCACCACCCTGGCGAGAAGGGCCGGCACAAGCCGGCGAAACGCGTTGCACGGGCGCGAAGCACGCCCCCCAACTAGCTCAAGCGCCGCGACCGCGCCATCGCCTCGGACTGCAAATGGTGGTATCGCTCGTCGCCGCGGCCCAGCGCCACGGCGTGCTCATAGGCCTGTTGGGCCGACTCGGTCTCGCCCAGCGCGGCGCAGCACTCGCCCATGCGGAAGGCCGACGGCGCGTGGGTGGCGTCCTGGCCGAGGGCCAGCAGGTACATCACCGCCGCTTCGCGGTAGCGCTGGCGCTTCTGCAGGCACAGGCCCGCGAGGTAGCTGTACTTGACCGAGCGCGCCTCGTGCGCGACCAGGGCCAGGCTCACGGGCAGGGCGCGCTCGTGGTCGCCGGCCTCGTAGAGCTGCATCGCCACCGCGTACAGGGCCTCGTAGTCTTCATGGTTCATGCCACGCAGGTCACCCGGGCTGTGGCCGGACTGCAGCGCGTCCGCGCAGTGTTCGAGCAGGGTTCCCATGCCGGCCAGGGATTGGCAGGAAGCGGCGATCGCGCCTTCGATGACGGGATCGGGGTGGGCGGGAAGCGAATGGATCATGGTTGTTGCCCCACCGAGCCGTCGGTCGTGGACGCCGTGTAGGCCATGTCCAGGCTCAGCCCGTCCCGCCCGAAGCGCACGGCGCCCAACCCGGACTGGGTCCGCAGCACGGCGTCCACCGCCTGCACTCCACCCGCCTGGGGTTCGGTGCCCGGAGCATGGCGGGGTGGTGGGTGGCTGTCGGCGCCAGCCACGGCCCGCGCCGTGGTCGGTGTATCGGTGAAGACCGGGCCATGCCCGAAGGCCCCCTTGACCGCGTGGGTGAATGCCTGCATGAAACCCTCCTGAAGGTGTGACAGCCATCGCCGAAGCACGGTGCCACGGCGCGCTCGCCGGCAGCCGGGCGAACGGCGTCTGAGTGGCGCCGCGCCGACCGAGGTTCGGGGCACGGCACCCCCATCAGGCAAACATAAAAAAGGCCTCCACGGTGTGGAGGCCTTGCGTGCGGCACCGCTCGGGCGCGCGATCTGGTCAGAACCCTCGGTTTCAGGCCGGCACGACCGCTTCCTGCCGCGTGCGCATCTGCAGGTGGGCCAGCGCCGCCTCCACCTGGTCCACCAGCACCAGGCACAGGTCGCCGGGCTGCAGTCGCTCCAGCGCGGCGTCGATGGCGTTGAACTCGCCCCGGATTTCCAGCACCTCGCGCACGCGCGGGGCGCCCGCCAGGCCTTCGCGCAGCAGGCCGATCACCTCGCCGTCGGCGCGGCCGCGCTGGCAGGCGTCCTGGTACAGCACGACCTCGTCGAAGGCCTTGCCCAGGATCTGCGTCTGCTCGCGGATGTCCTGGTCGCGCCGGTCGCCGGCACCGCTGATGACCACCGAGCGGCGCTGCGCCGGCAGCGCCTCCACCGCCTGCACCAGCGCGCGCATGGCGTCCGGGTTGTGGCCATAGTCGGCGATCACGGTGGCGCCGCGGTACTCCATCACGTTGAAACGGCCGGGCGCGTTGTGCGCGTCGTTGTGGAAGCTGGCCAGGCCGCGGCGCACCGTGTCCCAGGCCAGGCCCGCGCCCCAGGCGGCCGCGATGGCGGCCATGGCGTTCTCGACCTGAAAGCCGATCTGGCCGTTGCGCGTGATGGGAATGCCCGAGAGCTCGAAGCGCTCGCTGAACCCGCCCTGCTCGGCCACCACCGCGCCGCTGTCCACGTAGACCACGCGGCGGCCCTGGGCGCGGTGCGTGGCCATGACGGGCTGCTGGCGGTCCTGCGCGAAGTAGATCACCTCGCCGGGGCAGTTGTGGATCATGTCGGCCACGATGGGGTCGGCCGCGTTGAGCACGGCGTAGCCGGTCTCGGCCACGTTCTGCACGATGACGCGCTTGAGCACCGCCAGGTCCTCGACCGTGGTGATGTAGTTCAGGCCCAGGTGGTCGCCCGCGCCCACGTTGGTGACCACGGCCACCTGGCAGCGGTCGAAGCCCAGGCCTTCGCGCAGCACGCCGCCCCGCGCGGTCTCGAACACGGCGGCGTCGACGTCGGGGTGGGCCAGCACGTTGCGCGCGCTGCGCGGGCCGGCGCAGTCGCCGCTGTCGGTCTGGTGGCCGTTGACGTAGACGCCGTCGGTGTTGGTCATGCCCACGCGCAGGCCGCTGGACGCGAACAGGTGGGCGATCAGGCGCACGGTGGTGGTCTTGCCGTTGGTGCCGGTGACGGCCACGACGGGGATGCGGCCGTCGCCGCCATCGGGGTACATGTCCTCGATCACCGCCTTGCCGACGTCGCGCGCATGGCCGTAGGAGGGCGAGAGGTGCATGCGCAGGCCGGGCGCCGCGTTCACCTCGACGATGCCGCCGGCCTGGTCTTCCAGCGGCTTGAGCATGGTCTCGCAGACCACGTCCACGCCGCAGATGTCCAGGCCGATCATCTGCGCCGCCGCCACGGCGCGCGCGGCGATCTCGGGGTGCACGTCGTCGGTGACGTCGGTGGCGGTGCCGCCGGTGCTCAGGTTGGCGTTGTTGCGCAGCACCACGCGGCGGCCCTTGGCCGGCACGCTGTCGGCCTGCAGGCCCTGCACGGCCAGGCAGCCCAGGGCGATGTCGTCGAAGCGGATCTTGGTGAGCGCGGTGGCGTGGCCCTCGCCGCGGCGCGGGTCGGCGTTGACGATGTTCACCAGTTCGCGCACCGTGTGCACGCCGTCGCCGGCCACCTGCGGCGGATCGCGGCGCGCGGCCGCCACCAGGCGATCACCCACCACCAGCAGGCGGTAGTCGCTGCCCGGCAGGTAGCGCTCGACCAGCACTTCGCCATAGTCGGCCGCCGTCTGGAACGCGGCGTCGAGCTGCTCGCGCGCCGTCACGTTCACGGTGACACCCTTGCCCTGGTTGCCGTCGCGCGGCTTGAGCACCACCGGCAGACCGATCTCGAGCGCGGCGGCCCAGGCGTCGTTGGCGTCGCTCACGGGCCGGCCCTGCGGCACCGGCACGCCAGCGGCTTGCAGCAGCCGCTTGGTGAGCTCCTTGTCCTGGGCGATGGATTCGGACACGGCGCTGGTGCGGTCCACCTCGGCCGCCTGGATGCGCCGCGCGCGGCTGCCCCAGCCGAACTGCACCAGGCTGCCGGTGGTCAGGCGCCGGTAGGGAATGCCGCGCGCCACCGCCGCATGGACGATGGAGCCCGTGCTCGGCCCCAGGCGCTCGTCCTCGTCGAGTTCACGCAGCTCGGCCACGGCGGCGGTCAGATCGAAGGATTCGCCGCGCAGCACCGCCTCGATCAACCCATGCGCCAGCGCCAGCGCGCGTCGGCCCACGGCCTCCTCGCTGTACTGCACCACCACCTGGTAGACGCCCGATTCGAGGGTGGCCGAGGTGCGGCTGAAGGTGACCGGGCAGCCCGCCTGCGCCTGCAGCGACAGCGTGGCCACTTCCAGCACGTGGGCCAGCGAGAGCGAGCCGCCGGCGCTGTGCAGCGCGCCCGGGTGCGGAAACTGCTCGCGCAGGCGCGCCTCGAAGCCCGGCAGGCTGGCCAGGGCGCGTTCGTTGTCGCCGCAGTGCACCACGGTTTCGATCGCGGTGTGGCGGGTCCAGAGGTTGGGGCCGCGCAGGGCCCGGATGCGGGTGAGTTCCATCAGAGGCTCTTCTCGGCAAGGGATTCGGGGGACGGCTGCGCCGCGGGTTCGCGCCGAACGGGGGCATGGGCGATCGGGGCTTCGCGGGCGAAGGTGCGCAGGCCGGCGGCCATGAGCGCGGGCGAAATGTCCAGGGCCCAGGCCGCCGCCAGCGAGGCGAGCAGCACCGCCGTCTTGTCTTCGGGGGCCACGCCCTCGCCCAGCGACACCTGGGCCAGCGACGCCACCACATGCTCCTGCTGGCCGTCGCTGAGCACGATGTCGCCCTGGCGCAGGAAGACCGCGCGGCGGTACTGCGCCAGGTGCTCCACCAGCACCGGCAGCTCGGGGTCCTCGGCGTAGAAGATGACATCGCCGTCGCACAGCGGCGCCATCTCGGCCACCACCGGGTCGGCGGCGTTGAGCACGGCCGCGCCATCGGGCAGCACCACGTCCACCTGGGTGCGCATGACCTTGAAGAGCTGCTCGACCTCACGGATGTGGCAGGCCGCCAGCGCGGGGCTGCCCGAGGCGTCGGTCACCACGCCCACCTGGCAGCGGTCGTAGGCCAGGCCTTCGTTGACGATGGTCAGCGGGTCGTTCTCGAACACCGCCGTCTGCACGCCGCGGTTCATCAGCAGGCGGCGCGCCGCGCCGGCCTTGGAAAAATCGCCGTGCTGCAGCGCCCGGCGGCCCAGGAACAGGCCCGCCTTGCACGCCAGGCCCACCTGCGGACCGCTCAGCGAGGCCAGCCAGGCCACCAGGCGCGCGATGCCAGTGGTGCCGCGGCTGCCCGCCACGCCCACCACCGGCACGCGGCCCGAATCGCCGGGCACGAAGAGGTGGTCGACGATGGCGCGCCCCACCGGCCGCGGCTGGCCCACGGCGGGCTTGAGGTGCATCAGCAGGCCGGGGCCGGCGTTGACCTCGACGATGGCGCCGCCCTGATCGGCCAGCGGGCGCGAGATGTCCTGCGCGACCAGGTCGACGCCGGCGATGTCCAGCCCGATGACACGCGCGGCCAGCGCCACCACGCGGGCAACGTCCGGATGGACCTCGTCGGTGCAGTCCACCGAGAGGTTGCCATTGCGCATGATCAGCACGCGCTGGCCGGCGGCCGGCACGCTGTCGATGGTGTGGCCCTGGCGCTGCAGCTCGACCGCCATGGCGGGGTACTCGTCGAGGTGGATGGCGTTGAGCGGGAATTCCTCGTTCAGGCCGCGGCGCGGGTCGCTGTTGATCTGGCTGTCGATGAGCTGCCGCACGCTGCTGCGGCCGTCGCCCGTCACCCAGGCCTCGTCGCCGCGCGTGGCGGCCACCACGCGCCCACCCACCACCAGCAGGCGGTGCTCCAGGCCGCGCACGAAGCGCTCGACCATGACGCCGCTGCCTTCGGCGTCGGCCACGGCGAACGCCGCCTCCACGTCTTCCTGGCGCATCAGCTCCAGCGACACCCCCCGGCCGTGGTTCGCGTCGGTGGGCTTGACCACCACCGGAAGACCGATGTCGCGCGCGGCCTCCCAGGCAGCCTGCGGGCTCTCGACCACCTGGCCCTCGGGCACCGGCACGCCGCAGGCGGCGAGCATGCGCTTGGACAGGTCTTTGTCACTGGCGATGCTCTCGGCGATGGCGCTGGTGCGGTCGGTCTCGGCCGTCCAGATGCGGCGCTGGCGCGCGCCGTAGCCGAGCTGCACCAGGTTGCCGTCGTTCAGGCGGATGTGCGGGATGCGGCGGCCGGTCGCGGCGTCGACGATGCTCGCCGTGCTGGGACCCAGGCAGTGGTCGTCGACCAGCTCGCGCAGCTCGTGCACCGCGGCGGCCACGTCGAAGGGGCTGTCGTTGATGGCGGCCATCAGCAGTTCGTGCCCCAGCGTGAGCGCGCGCCGCGCCACCCGCTCGTCGCGGGCGCGAAACACCATCTTGTAGACGGCGCGCACCGGCGTGCTGCGTGTCTGGCCGAAGCCGGTCTGCAGGCCCGCCAGGTTCTGCAGCTCGATCACCACGTGTTCGAGGATGTGGCCGGCCCAGGTGCCTTCCTGCAGGCGCTGCAGGAAGCCCCCGCGCTCGCCCACGCCGCACTGGTGCTCGATCAGGCCAGGCAGCCAGGCCGTCAGGCGCTCGTACAGGCCGGGCAGCAGGTGCGAGGGGTAGTCCTCCAGCTCACCGATGTCGATCCAGCTCTCGAGGACCGGGCGGTAGGTCCAGATGTTCGGTCCGCCGAGGTAGCTGACGCGCAGAAAACGAATGGGTTGTTTCATGGTTGTCGATTCAACGGCATAACGCGATGGCGGCTCCGTGGACTTACTCGGCGTTTCATCTAGGACAATATCGGATACGCCCGCGGGCGCCGGTCATTTTCCGGATGGGTCCACTTCTAATGAATTCACCTTTACCCGAACTTACGTCGCCGTTCAGTGCCTTGCCGTCACCGTTTCAAGACGGTCTGCGGGCGCGCTTGCTGGACAACGAGCAGGTTTCAAGTTGGCTGCAGCTTGACCTCGATTCGCAATTGAATTTTTCTGCCGGCTTGCTGGTGCTGACCACCCAACGGCTGTTGAGCTGGGAGCCCGGCGGGGCCGATGCCGGCTGGCGTGAGTGGTCCCTGGGTGGCGTATTGTGCTTGAAGCACAACGACCATGCAGGCCTCGCGCAGCTCAGTGTGCACGGCGCCCAACAGCGGCTGGCTATTTGGCGTTTTACTGCGACGCACAACACTCGCGCGCTGCGGTTCATTGCAGAATTCGACCGCCTGCAAGCCCTTCGCAACCGCGCTGGATTAAATGATGCGGTGCAAAAACCCGCCCCATCATCGACCAACGCAATACCGCTGTCGCCAAATCACGAAAGCGAGTTGTCGCCGATTGGCGACGAATTAATCGACACCCCGGAATTGCACCGGCCGCCGTCCACCTGGGTGCTATTGCGGCTCGGACGATTCGCCAAACCGTACCGCGCGCAATTGGCCCTGGGTTTTGGCCTGACGCTGGCCGCCACGGCCGCCACGCTGGTGCCGCCCTACCTGACCATGCCGCTCATGGACGAGGTGCTGATCCCCTTTCAGAACGGCCAGCGCATCGATCCCTGGCAGGTGGCCATGCTGCTCGGCGGCCTGCTGCTGGCGGCGCTGACGGCCTGGGGCCTGGGCTGGGCGCGCACCTATGTGCTCTCGCTGGTGTCCGAGCGCATCGGCGCCGACCTGCGCACCACCACCTTTGAACACCTGCTGGCGCTCTCGCTCGAGTACTTCGGCGGCAAACGCACCGGAGACCTCATGGCCCGCATCGGCTCGGAAACCGACCGCATCTGCGTGTTCCTCTCCTTGCACGCCCTGGACTTCGCCACCGACGTGCTGATGATCCTGATGACCGCGGTCATCCTCTTCAGCATCAACCCCTGGCTGGCGCTGGTGACGCTGCTGCCCCTGCCTTTCATTGCCTGGATGATCCACCTCGTGCGCGACCGCCTGCGCACCGGCTTCGAGAAGATTGACCGCGTCTGGTCGGACGTGACCAACGTCTTGGCCGACACCATCCCCGGCATCCGCGTGGTGAAGGCCTTCGCGCAGGAAAAGCGCGAAGCCGCCCGCTTTCGCGAGGCCAACCGCCACAACCTGGAGGTCAACGACAAGCTGAACAAGACCTGGTCGCTGTTCACGCCCACGGTCACGCTGCTCACCGAACTCGGCCTGCTGGTGGTCTGGGCCTTCGGCATCTGGCAGGTCTCGCGCGGCGACATCACGGTGGGCGTGCTCACCGCCTTCCTGGCCTACATCGGCCGCTTCTACAGCCGGCTCGACTCCATGAGCCGCATCGTCTCGGTCACGCAGAAGGCCGCCGCCGGCGCCAAGCGCATCTTCGACATCCTCGACCACGTCTCCAACGTGCCGGAGCCCGCGCAGCCCGTGAGCCGCCCGCGCATCGAGGGCGGCATCTCACTGAACGACGTGCACTTCCGCTACGGCAACCGCTCGGTCATCCGCGGCATGAACCTGGACATCCGGCCCGGCGAGATGATCGGCCTGGTGGGCCACAGCGGCTCGGGCAAGAGCACGCTGGTCAACCTCATCTGCCGCTTCTACGACGTCAGCGGCGGCAGCATCCGCGTCGACGGCACCGACGTGCGCCAGTTCGCCGTGGCCGACTACCGACGCCACATCGGCCTGGTGCTCCAGGAACCCTTTCTGTTCTTCGGCACCATCGCCGAGAACATCGCCTACGGCAAACCGGACGCCACACGCGCCGAGATCGTGGCCGCCGCGCGCGCCGCGCACGCGCACGAGTTCATCCTGCGCCTGCCGCACGGCTACGACTCGCTGGTGGGCGAGCGCGGCCAGGGCCTGTCGGGCGGCGAGCGCCAGCGCATCTCCATCGCGCGCGCGCTGCTGATCGACCCGCGCATCCTCATCCTCGACGAGGCCACCTCCAGCGTGGACACCGAGACCGAGAAGGAGATCCAGAAAGCGCTCGACAACCTCGTGGCGGGGCGCACCACCATCGCCATCGCCCACCGCCTGTCCACATTGCGCCGCGCCGACCGGCTGGTGGTGATGGACCGCGGTGAGGTGGTGGAGGTGGGCCCTCACGACGAGCTGATGGCGCGCGAGGGCGCCTACTGGCGGCTCTACATGGCGCAGTTGCGCAACGTGGACGCGGAAGACGGGCCGAGCCTCGCGCCACCCAACGCCAACCCCACGGCGCATGGCGCCACGGCAGGCACCGACTGAACGCGGAGATCAGCATGACGACGATCGACTGGACACTGCGCCGAGACCCGCAAGGCCCGCTGCAGCTCACCACCGCCGATGGGCAGGTGCACGCTGGCGTGATGCCCGTGCGCGCCTTCCCCCTGGCCGCGCCCGACGAGGGCCTGTCGCTGGTGGGCAGCGACGGGCACGAACGGGTGTGGATTCAGCGCCTGTCGGCACTCGACGCCGCGACGCGCGCGCTGATCGAGGAAGAACTGGCGCCGCGCGAGTTCATGCCCCGCATCCAGCGCATCCTGGGCGTCTCGGGCTACGCCACGCCCAGCACCTGGACGGTGGAAACCGAGCGCGGCCCCGCGCAACTGGTGCTCAAGGCCGAGGACGACATCCGCCGGCTCGACGGGAAGCGTCTGTTGATCCAGGACGGCAATGGCCTGCAGTTCCTCGTCGCCGACCGCTTCGCGCTGGACCGATTGTCCCGACGCATCCTCAATCGCTTTTTATGACAACCAACCCGCTCCGCCAGGGAGCGAGGATGGGGAATTGAGCGGCCGCCCCACCACCGGCAACGCCGAGACGGGTCAATGACGATCGGTGCGGCCAATGCGCCCCGCCACAGGCCCAGATGAAAAGACGTCGAATGAATGGCCTCGGGTAGGCATCGCCGTCTTCCTGCATCAGAAAAGGCGACATCGGCTCATCGGCCGCGTGGGAACTGATGAGCCGAACTGGGTCAAGGATTGAGACGAGACCAAGGGGCGGCCGAACATCCAGCCACCCCTTGGCGCGCATGCCTTCATTTTGGGAAGAAACACCACTTGAGATAGCCACCTGCTGGATCCCCAAAAGTCGAGTTGTTGCACTTCTGCGTATTGTTGAGAGTCTGGTTCGTGTCGCCAGTCATAATACCTCCGTCCGACCAGCCCATATAAAACACGGTATTGCATGCAAGATAGCCAGCCGTGCTGCAGCCAGAATTGCCATTCACAACCGTGTCTTTAAGCAGAGTCGAACTGTTCTCCACGGCCACAACCTTGAATGGCGCCCCCACACTCCCGTGCCCAAAACCAGAGAGCCATGTCAACTTCTCACAGTTTTTTGCGCGATTGGGGTAAGGATCACCCCCAAACGCCGTGTTATTGCAACCCGACGATCCCGACGTGGTGAATGCCTTGAAGGTCCACTTGCCGCCGCAGGAAGTGTCTCCACAATCCGGTATATCGGTTACCCCATAACGAATAAAATCCCCTGGGGAATAGCTGAACGACCCGCCTTCGATCGCAACCGAAGCCCAGCTTCCGCTGTATGCCATGGCAGAACCAGCCCCCCACAACGCAGAGAGCGTCAGAAAGCAACTGAAAATGAGCTTCAGCAACCTTGATTGACAGATATCCATGTGAGCACCTTTAAACAGAGAATAAAAGAGTGCATCTGGCCATCCACCGGCAAGACCGATTGAAATGGTCGACACGTTCCCGGTAATCCCTCCCTCCTGCGGCAGATTGCCGACCTATTACGGAAGGCATCCCCATGTACCAGCCTGGGAGAGACGTTAATACAACCGTCCAGACAATTCATTCGGCCAGTTGGCTGATTCCGCCTGAACGGTCGAATTTCGCCCCCTCATAGGTGGACCAATGGTGACAACGCGGTGAAGACTGCGATGCTGGTCGCCATCGCCAACCACCGCATCCACGTCGATGCAACTGACCCTATCCCCGGATTTCGAATCGTTCTGTTACAGAGAAGCCCGGCATGATGAACGCCCCGTAGGGGCCAGCGCAAGGCACCTAATACGCCGACCCCACGTATGAGCCGTAGTCGCCGGCCTCTCGCGGCTCTCTGCATAGTTTGGGAGACGCTCATGGGCCCCGTCGACACGTTCGCAGCGGCCCTCCCTGCCACAGCAGGTTTCCGCTTATCGAGCTGCGCTTCCTTGGGAACCGCCATGAGAAATAGCCTGCCAGCCAGGGAGACGTGCAATTCGATCCGCTGAGAATCTGGGCAGGTGAGCTATTCCTGCCCTTATTTTCTATTCCAGAGAGGAAGAAGAGGACGTCCCCGCAATTCAGCGGCGGACAATGACAGACCTTTCCGATAGGTCGGCAGGCGCATTTTTTGCGCAAACATGGAGTCGGCCGGTCGATAGCCCTGCGGCACGACCGGCCCAAATTTTCAGCCTCCCCCAACCGAATTCATGAGACTTCGTTTAGCCCATTTCTCTATTTCGGGAAGAAGCAATTTTTCGCGGTACCCCACACTGGGTCACCCCCAAAAGATGCAATTGAACAGGTCATCGAACCATTAAGAGTTGCAGTCTTCGAAAATGCACTCGAATTGCTCGTCCATCCTATGAAGTATGCAGTATCACATGGCACGCCGGCCATGGCCAACGCCGCACAGCCCGAGTTACTGTTGGACACCGTGGAAGAAAGGTTGGTATTACCTTCCGGAGCAACATATTTCAGCTGATAACTAACCCCCGTCTGTCCCGAGACGCCAAACAGGGACAGTCTTTCACAGTTCTTTGCCCTATTGGGATAGGGATCCCCCCCCCACCAAGTATTGTTGCAGTACACCGTCGTCGCACTGGTGAATCCCTTGAAGGACCAATTACCCGTACACGCTTGAGTTGAACAATCCGGGATATCAGTCACGCCATAACGGATGAAATCACCCGGCTGAGCGACAAAGGACCCACCCTCGATCGCGGCCGACGTCCAGACACCGGTGTACGCCATTGCCGAACTTGCACCGAACAACGCGAAGAGCGTCAAAACACCACTTAGCAGCAGCTTAAAAAAGCTTGATTGACGGATATTCATAACAGCACCTTTAGAAAAGAAAGAGTGCATCTGGCCATCCAATGGCAACACCCATTGAAAATGGTCGACACGTTCCCAGCTACTCCCTGATACCGTGGGATCCCCGCCAACCAACTGAGCGGACTGCCCAAAGAGTTCGTCTGGAAGAAACAGTAATCCAGACACGTAAAACACTCAATTCGGCCAGTGGGATGATTCCGCTTGAACGGTCGAATCTGACCCCTCACAGGTGGATCAATGGTGACAACGCGGTGAAGACTGCGACGCAGGCTGCGCACCCGAGAATCCGGTTCCCGGATGTCACGAGCGGCGTGCAGGCCCAGCATTCACCATCTTGCCCAGCCCCGTGGGGGCTAGGCTGCGCCGAGAGTGGCCGCGAGGCCGTGCCCGCCGTTCTGATGCGTGAGTGCGCCGGGGCGAGCCGATCGATCGACCGGCGCCAGGCGCGCTGATGGGCCATGAAAATGAAAACGGGCTACGCGATTTCTCACGTAACCCGTTGATGTGTCTGGCGGAGTGGACGGGGCTCGAACCCGCGACCCCCGGCGTGACAGGCCGGAGCCAAAAGCTAGGAGCCAAGCACCTTGGCAGGTCGTTCCTGCATTCCAAACATGGTCGACTTCGACCTGTGTTTCCCAGGCGTCAGATGCCCGTCATTCCAAAAACACCACGGCCGAAAAACCGGTTTCGCCACCGAGACCACGGGCTACATGCGCGACTCAGGTGGCAGCACGATCGTGCTGAGACCGGTGGGCTTGGGCGGCCTGATCCAGTGCACCCAAAGGCCACGCATCCAGGCCAGCGCGTAGAGCGCGCTGACGATAAAGATGCCGGCCTGTTCGGCCTTCCAACTTGCATAGAACCAGAACGGCTGTCCCAGCATGCCGAAGATGCAAGCCCAACGGCGCAAGCCCTCGCGGCGCTCCTGTGACAGCCAGGCCGCCAAGGTGCCCAGGACGGTAATCGCGATCTGATCGATACCCATGAGGGCCATTATGAGTTTCCCGGTTCGGTGCTGCGTTTGCGCTTGCGCCCCAGCGATGCAATGGATCGGTACTCGTCAGCCATCGACTCCAGAGGGTTCTCGCTCTCGAAGCGCTCGATGGCGTGCTCGGTGAGGATGAACACCCACCATGTCTGTGGGCCCCAGTTCACACGCGACTTCAAGCCGCCGCGGCTGTGCGCCTCGATGCCATGCACCACCATGCCGTGCTCACTGACCACCGTGACGTCGGCCTTCATCAGCGGCGGCAACACCTCTAGCTTTCCGTCGCCCAGCAGGCGAGCGACCTTCATCGTCTCGTCGCCGCGCTTCTCTCGGGTTAGGCGGAAGTCGCCCACCACTGGTGTCTCTGGTTGCGGAAGCGGAACGCCGCATGTGCGCAGGCGGTAAATCGAAGCCCTCATAATACTGTACAAATCTACAGTATCCTGATGGGGTCAGAGCGGCAGAACCACCTCGCTCGTCGGATCAGCCGGCCCATGTGCGAAGACTTCCACAGGCGGGACGCGAATGAGCGCCTCCGCCTCCGCCGGCGTGCCCTCAAGCCAAGTGCGCCAGGCATCACGCTCGATGGGCACCACCGTGCGCTTGTCCTGCTTTTCCACAGGCAGTGGCTCCTTGGTGCGTGGGTCGATCTCAGGCTTGTGCATCAAGGCCAGAAGGTGGTGTCCATCGCAGTTCTGGGTAAGCATGGTGTAGTGGTCGACCAACTCGCCGCTGGCGGGGTCGGTCCACGTGCCCCACAGGCCGGCCAACATCCAGGGCTCGCCGTCGGCACGCGCAAAGCGCCAAGCCACACTCTTCTCCCACCTGGTCAGCGGGTTCTCGTGGGTGATGCCCCAATACGGCTCTTGGAACCAGGCCGCGGGGATAAGGCAGCGGCGGCCGTCGGCCCAGGCATAGCGAAAGGTGAAGCGTGATCGCATGTCCTCGTGCCGCGCGTTGTTCGTTGCCAGGATGTCGCCCTTCTTCTGGCCAGGGCGCGGCTTCTTGCGGGGCACGCGCTCAAGTGAGCCCGGCGGGATCATTCCCCACTGCCCCACCCTGGGCTGCATGCCCTGGACCACGAATACGCCCTGGCTGCGCGGTCCGAGCACAGGCGCCCACGTTGGCGGGTCCCACGTCATTTCTTCGTCGAGGCCAAGGAACAGCTCGATCTGCGCTTCGCTCAGGGAGCCATAGACGTTGCACATCGCGCCAGAATACCCCCATGGAGCACCCCACCCTAATGCGCGTGCCCGGGCCGCCTCCCACCATGCTTGAGGAGCGGTTCCTGCCCCTGGAGCCGGAGGCCTACCGGGTAAGCCATGAAGGCGCGTGGTGGTTAGTCACCGTGGTGCTCACCGGCGTTGAGATCTACCGTGGGCCTGGGCCTGTTGAGGTCTTGCTCTCGCGCGCGCCGTTCTGACAACAACTGGAGGAGACTCAATGCCGACCGCTCAAGAACGCCTAGATCAGATCACTCTCAAGCTGGATCGCGCCTCCGCCCACATCGACGAACTCCAGCGGCGCATCGGTGAGTTCTTCAATACCGACCCCATTCGGGTATTAACAAAACGCAATGCCACAGATACAGGCATCGTCTACTACGTATCGCACATCGATCCATCGCCGCCCATGCTGGCAGCGGTTGTTGGAGATGCAATTCAATGCATGGTCACCGCACTGGATCACGTCGCGTGGCACATCTGTTGCAGCGAGACGAACGGCAATCCCACAAGCCCATCGAAGATCTACTTTCCCGTAGCCGACAACGCAGCTGACTACCTCAAAAACAGAGCTCGCAAGCTTCCCGGAGTGTCGCCCGCTGTTCTCGCTGCGTTCGACGCGGTCAAGCCGTACAAGGGTGGCAATGACGAAATCTGGCAACTGCATGAGCTGAACCGCACGGAGAAGCATCGCACGCTGCTCACCGTAGGCTCGACGACACATGGAACAGACATTGGACAGTTCATGTGGAACAGCATGAAATCAGCGCCGAATATGCCCCCAAAACTACTGGAGAGAATGGGGGAGAACACGATGTTTCGTGTCGTGTTGAAAGGAGACCACGACGGCACGATCCCGATAGCGGTGGGCATGGAGTTGTTCGGCGACCTAAGCGGCGACCCTCCGCGGTCTGATTTCAAGTTTGAGTGGGGCATCGGCCTCAAAGAACCGAACGTAGTCACCCACCTCAACATCGTCGCCGCACTGCGCGACTATCAGGTCGCCGTTTCGCGGGTCGTCGACGACCTGAAGGGATTCCTCAAGACCACCCCGTAATCGCTCACCGCAACTCGTAGCGATCGACGCGAAAAGGCGTCTACGCCTCCGGGAAAAATTTCCCCCTCCACCCAAAGGCAGAGGGGGGGAACGCGCGGCATCCGAGGTGTAGTGGCTTCACCGCCGCGCGAGGAGACGACCGGATCAGGGCGTCAGCGAGTCATAGGAGCGTTCGCAGGTGTGGCCGGCGATTCGGAGCTGGTCAGCGAACTCGCCGACTTCGACAAGCTCTGCGCTATGCCTTGCGAGCATCCCTGTGAGCAGATCGAGGGCGTCGGCACCTTCGACACCCGGGCCTGCGACGGCAGGGGCGGAATGCTGGGCGGCGCCACGGAGGCGGGCGGCAAGGGTGGCAAGCTGGCCCCGCAGGCGCTCAGCGACAACGCGAGCGTCATCAGCGTGGCCCTCGGCCACCAGGCGGGCTTGATCGGCTTCATCTGCGGCTTTCTGCACCTCTGCGGTGCGGCGTCGTTCTTCGGCTCGGGCGGCGTCGGTGGCGCGGCGCGCTTCCCGCTCCCTGTCCGTGCGCTGCTCAGCATGCTCAGCACGGGTGTCGGCGTGCGCGCGCTGCTCGCTGGCCAGGCGCCAGGACTGCAGCGCGGCGATGGCGGTCACGCCGATCAGCAGGTAGGCGGTGAGCTTCATGCTTCGCCCACCGTGGCCGGCGCCTCACCCCGCACCAGGTCATGCCCCGGCAGCGGCACGGCCAGCGGCCAGCGGTAGCCGGTGACGCGCCCGCGGGGGAAGGTGCGCACGTTGACCTCGTTCCCCTGGTTGCCGCCCAGGATCAGCAGGTCGCCGCGGCCGTCCACGCCCACCAGGAAGCCCACATGCCCGCCGCCCTCACGCGTGAAGACGACGACGCAGCCGTGAACGGGCTTGTCGATCTGCCGGCCCCAGCTCAGGTATGAGCGGGCGGACTCGAAGCGGCTGGACACGATGCCAACGTTCTCGAGGCAGAAGCCCACGAAGGCCGCGCACCAGGGCGTTTCGTCGTCTCGGATGCCGCCGCGCTTGATGGCCTTCCACATGGCCAGGATCAGTGGGTGGTGGTTGACGCCGGGGATCTCGCGCACGCCCAGGTGACGACGCGCCTCGGTGATCCACAGGGGTTCGGTGTTCATCGCCGGTCCTTTCCCTTGTCGCGCGAGCGCGGCGTTTCCAGGCCCATCCAGTCGCTCGTGCGCTCCAACGTCTGGCGCGCAGGCCCGGCTACGTTCTTGAGCCACCAGTGCGCGCGGTCGATGGGCGTGCAGTAACGCGCGCTCACGCTGCGCGGCGTGCCAACCACCGACAGCAGCAGGCCGATGAGGCAGGCCGCCGCGAAGGCGAGGCACACGGCGCCGGCCGGCAGATTGCCGACGAAGCCGGCATGCGCAGTGCCCATTCCCGCGGCGCCGCCGACGACCACCAGCACCATCACGTGCAGCGGCACGGCCTGGCGCTTCACGTACGCCGAGAGCAGCAGCAGGTTGACCCACATGCCCAGGCCCAGCAGCAGCAGCACCAGGCGGGCGACGTCGCGGCCGGTGGCCGTGGTGGTGATCCAGGTGAGGAGCGCGTCCATCATTGGCCTCCTGACTTCGGCTGCGGCGCGGCGCCGAAGACGCGGGTGATCCAGCCCATGCACAGCGGAACGAGCCAGGGCCAGCCGATCGAGAGCACGGCCGCCAGCACCAGGTCGTTGGCGTACACCTCGCCGAATTGGTGAGCGATGACGCGCGCGGCGTACGGCGCGCCCAGGCCTCCGCACAACACGCTGATGGCGCCATTGGCGATGGCGGCCTTCGCGCCCGACGGCGCGCGCAGCAGGAATGCGATGGCCGCGCCGGCGGCGCCGATTGCCCAGGGCAGCGGGTCCGCGCCGAGCTGCGAGGCGGTCACGCCTGCGGCGGCCACCGTGGTGGCGGTCGTCACGATGGCGGCGGTGGTGGTAACGGGTTCGGTCATGTGGCCCTCAATCGTGTCGGTGCAGGCTCTCGGCAGCCCAGCGTTCAAGGTCGGCCGGGCTGGGCACCGGATCGAATGGAGCGTTGAAGCCCACGTTTCGCAGCCACAGCGCGCACATCTCGCTGCAGATCAGGCCGCCCGCGTTGCGCGTGCTCTTGCCCACCAGGTGGTAGAGCGGACGCAGGCCGAACAGCAGGTAGTCGATCCAGCCGTAGGTGTGGATCGAGTCGCGCTGCAGGTAGCCCTCGCAGGCCTCGCGCGTGAGGCCGGGCACCTCGTACAGGACCACCCACTTCGGCGCCTCGTAGCGCGGCCAGTCGCATTTGCGCGGCAGCAGATGCATGTCGAAGAACGTGCCCGTGGCTTCGTCCACGAAGCCGCAGTGGTAGGCCGTCGAGCCGGTGAACAGCTTCGTCAGCCGCGCGCTGAAGTGCTCGGCCGGGTCGGCGTGGATGAAGGCCAGCTTCATCACAGCCCCGCCGCAGTGGTGAACAGCGCATCGAGCTGTTCACCGTTCAGGCCCATGGCCGCGCCGAGCGTGTGCACGAACGGGCGATCGCGGTGGACCTCCTGGCTGTATTCCCACTCGATGCGGGCCGCTTCCTTGTCCGGGTTCGGCAGCCCGTCGATCGCGGTGTCCACCTGCGCCAGCAGACCGGCGCCCAGCAGCGCGAGGCGGGCCTGGCGCATCGTCACGACCTGCGGAATCGGCGGCGGCGCGGGGGGTGGGAGCGCGGCGATCTCCTCGGGCGTGAGGTCGCGCGTTTCGCTTTCGCCGGTGGTGAGGTTGATGGTGGTGCGTTGCATCGCTCACTCCCAGGAAATGACTGCTGTACCGGCATCAAATGTGTCGGCACCACCTGCCAGCAGGCGCACCTGCGTGAGAACGTCGGAGAGCGTCTTGGAGACCGCGCTACCAGAAAAGACGGCCGTTTCGCTTCGACCGCACTGCACGATCCCGACCCAGAGGTTTCCTGCCATCTTGGTCAGAACCAGTGTCCCGTGGGCAACGTTGGTGGCCAACCAGGCGGTAATCAAGGGAATACCCGCCGTCGGGTTCACGGTGCCGGTGCTCGCGTTCGCGACAAAGTACGTCGTCCCAGCGTAGCCCGTCGTCTCGATGCCTCCAGCGTCGCCAAGTTGAAAGTGGGGGATGCTGGCTCCGGTCGTTGAGACGCCGTTGAAGGCGACCACGATGCGCTTGGCCCACGGGGGGATACCTGTGAAATCGACCGTGCTCTGGCCGCTGAGCGACACGGATGCGCTCTGCATGATCTGCGCCTCTTTCAAGCGCAGCGGCGACAGCAGCGTGTCGTTGTCGAGGCCGGCCTGCGCCTGCCCAGTGCTTGAGCGAACCAAGGCGACGACCTGCTCAGGCGTGAGCTGCTGCAGGGCGCCCGTGCCGGCCCCAGCGACACGACCAACGATCGTGGCTGCGCCAGTGGTCAGCAGGCTGGTGCTCACGTCGCCCGAGTTCGCCTTTCCAGCGAGTGCGGGCAAGTCGGCTACTGCCGCCAAGATCGCGCTCATGTTCGCGGCGACGGTCTGCACGTCGGCGGCGATCGAATCGACCGTGACAACCTCGGACGCGATGAGCGCCACGGTCATCACCTGGGCTGCAATGGCGGCCACCGTCTGGATCTGCACGCTGATCGCGGCGACTGCATTGACGTCGCCGATCTCGTTCGCCAGCGTGATCAGGTCGGCGATGTTGGTCACCAGGGTCTGTAGGGTGGCCAGGTTGGCCGCAAGGATGTTGATGCTCTCGAAGAGCGCTTCGGCATCCGTGGACGACACGGGAACCTGGGCGCAGCGGTCGGTGATCTCCTTGAGCTGTTGGATCAGGATCGACAACCGGTCGAGCCCGTTCTCCACCTGCTGCGCACGGTATGCGCCGCCATCCGGAAGGTCCGTTGGCTGCTCGTACGACAGGTCTCCCACGATGGTGACCTTCTTCGTGGCGGCCGGCGCGACGAGGTAGTTCACCGTGCCGCCGGGCGTGCTCTCCTGGTCGGGGTTGATGGAGACGGTGTAGTCCGAGTTCAGGACCGACTCGGTTTCCACGTTCGTGGGCACATCGAGCATGACCACTCGCAGGTCCGTCTCGTCGAAGACCTTGAAGCCGAAGTCGAAGGCGGTCTGCGAGCCCGTGCCTGGGTAGGGGCCCGCGCGACGTTGACTGACTGGGATGGTCATTGAGGGGTGCTCCTGCAGGTGGGCAAATTCTCAAAGGCCCACCCTCGGATAAGCGCACGCCCTACTGCCGGCTCTGCGGACTCACGGCCCCAGTCAGCAAACCCCGCGCGAGGTCGAGGCCATCGGTCGGCGCGATGCGGTCATCGGCCACGCCGGCGATGTAGCCCAGGGGGCGCGCCGCTGCGTACAGCGGCAGGCCTGTGGCCAGGCTGATGGCGCTCGCCACGTCACGCACGGCGGTGCGCGCGTTGCCGTCGTCAGCCAAGGCCTTGTAGACCGAGTTCGGCGCGCCCACCGAACTCTCCAGCAGGCTCACGGCGGGCGACAGGCTGATGCGGTCGTCGATCGGGTTGTCGTTGAAGCGCGCGAAGCCGGCGTTCACGGCCTGGCCCACGAACGGCACCATGGCCAGCGTGCCCTTGATCGTGCCCATGCCGATCACCGCAGCGAGCCAGTCGTCCAGATACCAACCGTCCTCATCGTCGTCCTCGGGCCCGCCGCGGAACGCGATGGCGATGGCCTCCGCGACCCACATCGGCACCAGCATGCCCATGGTCACCACGTAGAGCGCTTTGCCTGCGCCGCGCTTGAGGCCCACGTCGCGCGCGATCTTGGTCAGCTCCGCGCCGTTGGTGTTGGCCAGCATGTTGAAGTAGCTCACGAACTGCGTGAACATGCGCAAGGGTGCCGGTCCCGTCTCGATGCGGCTCACGTCCTCGGGCAGCGTGCTCCCCTGGGTCTGGCGCACTGCGGCGTCGCCCGCCTTGATCGCGTCGGCTTCGCTCTCGCCGGCCTCCAGCGCCTGGTTGTACGCGCCCATCCACACGATCGGCGACATGACGTTGTCCACCGCCGCCTGCAGGAAATAGGCGTGACGCTGCGACCAGGCCTGCGCCTTTTCGTAGGTCGATGGGTCCAGCAGGATGTCGTTCATCGCGTCGTTGATGGCCGCGATCTCGTTCTGCATACGGTCGCGCATGGCGATCGAGTGTTCGGCGACGAACTCCGCCGTCTTCTTCGGGTTCGCCACGTACTGGGCAGCGGCCTGCAGCAGCAGGCGTGGCCGGACCTTTATGGCGGCAGTGGCAAAGCCCGTGATCTGCTGGGCCGTGTTCGAGACGTTGGCGAACATCAGGGCCATCCCGGCGCGGTTGCGCATGGCCGACAGCACCCGGGAGATTCGCCCGTCGCCTGCGATCGGGGTTTCCACCTGCTGGCGCGCGGATCGGTTGAGCCACGGGATGAGCGCGCCCTCGTAGGCCGCTGGGTCGATCTTGGACAGCTTGTTGCTCACGCCCTTGTCGCGCAGCAGGCGGTTGACGTCGCGCACCGCGGGCTCCATGTGGCTGAACAGCAGCACCTTGTCGATGTGCTGGCCGATGGTGCGCAGGTCCAGGATCAGCGGGCGGTTGTATTCCACCCGTCCCTTGGTGAAACCCCGGCTCGTCGACGGGAACGAGAACGCCATGTTCTCGTTCTCCATCTCGGCCAGCCGGCGCAGCGCGGCGTCGGTGACGATGCGCGGATCCGCCTGGGCTGGCGCGTAGCCGCCGCGGTAGGCGCCGAATGGCGTGTCGATCGCGTCGGCGGTGATCTCGTCGAAGTAGCGGCCGAACACGTCGCGGTGCGCCTTCTGGGCGATGGGCTTGATCGACTCGAGCAGATCCCACACGCCCTGTGCGAAGTCGTAGTGCGCCTTGCCCAGCACGCCGTCGCGGTGCATGCGCTCGATGAAAGCGTCCCAGCGCGAGGTGTCCAGCGTGCCGTCTGGGTTCTCGATCGCCCAGCGACGGCCCAGCAGCAGCTTGCGCTTGTTGCTCTCGTTGCCGGTGTGCAGGATCGCGTGCAGCAGCTCGGCGTGGCCGATGCCGTTGTGCCCACGCCCGAAGGTGTAGCCCAGCTCCGGCGCGGCGATCTCGCCCTTGCGCAGCGCGGGCGCCACCTGGTTGACCAGCGCCTGGTACTGCTTGCGGAACTTGACGCGGTCGGCGCGGTAGCGGTCCGCCGCGGCCTTCACCGGCCCGTAAACCAGCTTCGTGAAAGCTCCGCGCCCGCCGTCCATGGCCTCGGCCCACTGCTCCATTCGCCGGGTGATGGCCCGAGCGCTCTGCAGCCAGCTCTTGCGCTCCTCCTCCTTCGTGATGGCACTGCGCTCCCCGGGAACCTCCTTCGGGACTCCAAGGGCCTCCAGCCGGCCGACGATTCGGTCGGTGGCATCTTTCAAGTCCATGAGATTACCGTCCACCTCCATCTGGCGGGAGCGGCGCGCGAGCTGCTGCATGGCGTCGATCTCGGCCACCAGGGCGTCGAGTTCGTCCACGGTGATCTGGTCGTAGGGCTTGGCGTTGGCCAGCGTTGCCTCGACCGGGCCCTTCAGCACGGCGTACATCTCCGGGTCGTTGCGCTCCACGGTCTCCAGGTACTCGATGGCGGTCTTGCCGAGGCGCGGCGCCAGCCCGTAGGCGGCCAGGATCGAGCGGGTGGCGGCCACCACGTCGGGGTCATACCCGCGGTCCACCAGCCGCTCGGGCGTGCCACGCAGCACCCGGCGGAACAGGTCTTCCGCCTTCTGCACCTGGTCCTGCGCCTCCTGCAGGGCGCGGTAGACCTCATGGTTCAAGAGCTGGTCCTGCTTGGCGTCCACCGCCGCCTGTGTGTCGCCGGCGGTGGTGGCCCGCGTCCACGCCTTGGCAGCGCGGCGCTCGGCCTGCAGATGGGAGTAGGCGGCCGCCTTGAGGTCGGCGATGCGCTTGCGACCCGCCAGATCCACCGCGAACTGCCGCGCAGCCTCCAACGTGGCGTTCACGGTCAGGGGCTGCCCGCCGACGGCGAGCTGGCCGGTGTCGCGCCGGTTGTGGGTCAGCTCGCGCTGGGCGGCCAGTTCGGTGGCCAGTGCGCGGGCCCGCGCCTCGTTGTGCACCGCCTCGATGGCGGCCTCCTCCACCGCGCGCGCATCTACCAGATCGCCGTGGCGCTCCAGCATGCGCTGGTCGGTGAGGTCCTGCACCACGGCGCTCATGGGGCGCGCCTGGAGAATGGCGCGCACCAAGGCGTCCCCGTTGTCGAAGCCGAACATGTCGGCCGCGACATCAGGGTGCACCCCCTCCTTGCCGGCCATGCGGCGGTCGGTAAGGGGCTTCCAGTCCAGCAGCGCGTAGCGGTCACCGTCCCCCATATAGAGAGACTCCAGCCCGTCGATGCTGAGCTTGGTGTCCTGGCGCAGCCACTGCATGGCCTTGTAGACGGGCTGATCGCCGACCTCCGCCCGGGCCTCGGCCTCGATGCCCTTGCGCAGGCTGCGCGCCTTCGCCTGCATCTTGCTGATGGCTTTCGATCGGGCGTTCGTCGCCCACTTCATGTCGCGCAGGCTGCGGGCCTGCAGCTTCTCGACAGCCTCGTCGGTGGCGGCTTGGTCGGGTGACATGCGCGCCAGTGCGTGGGCCTCGGCGATCTGCTCGTCCACCGCCAGCATCCGGTCCATGACGCTGCGCACGTCGTCGCTCAGGCGCAGGTCTCGGCCATCGGCGAACTGTTGCAGGGAGCGATACACCCGGACCAGGAAATTGCGGAACTTGCGGAAAACCGCACGAAGGTCGCGGCTGGGCGCCCGGCCCTCCAGGAGGTACAGCTCGAACGACTCGGCAAAGCGCTCATGGTGCGGGCGCTTTTGCTCCAACGCCATGGAGCGCCAGGTCGGCAGGTCAGGCACCCCGAACCAGTCCAGCACCGTCTGCATGTCAGCCACTACGTCGGCCGGGGCGTCGGGCATGGCGGCGACGTCGGCCGTCACCTCCCAGAAGAAATGCCCGGTCTCGTGCAGGAACGTGGACAGATCCGCGTTGTCGTTGAGGGTGATGAGCAACTTGGACGGGTTGAAGGTGCCGCGCGCCCGCTGTTCAAGGGTTTCCCCGAGGGGTAGAATGGGGCCGTCAACGGAGGTCCCCATGTTTGACATCCCTGAAGGCGCAACGCTGTACAACGTCGATTGGGTCCCAGTGCTCAAGCTGGCCGACGGGTCCGTGGTGTTCGCCGAGGACGGCAAGTCCCCATTCCCGCGCGCTTCGTTCGACCTCAAAGGATCACCCGCCGATGAGGACGACGTCGCGTTCTGGCGCGAAGAAGCCGAGGCCCGCGAAGCTTCGAAAGCGCCCGCGTAAATCTCCCTCTGCAGCGCCTCCAATTCGGCGCGGCGCGCGTTCCCTTCAGGTAGGTCGCGCGACATCTCGTAGAGCTTGTGCCCGCTGTCCTTCGCAGCCAACATCCCGGGCACATTCACCTGAATCTCCGCGTCCACCCCTTCCGGCGTGCGCACGTTGATCAACACGTCACGGTAGCCCGTATCCATGGGCTTTGAGTACCGGTCCTTCACCCCAACGACCTGAAAGCGACTCCGGACCGACTCGACGGCGGAAGAGATGTCATCCGGGCTGTTGACCACGATGGTCGCGCGCAACAGGTCTCGGATCCGGCTCGGGTCTGGGGTCCGGCCCGGAATTGCCGTCTCGCGCATCAGCTTCACCGCTGCCCGGTCAAACCCCTTCACGCTGGCCAGCCTTGGCTCGTGGCCGAAAGCCGCGTTGATCTCGCGCACCGATTGGTCGAACGCGGGCTTCGCGTCGGAAGCCGCCTCCAACATTGGGTCAAGCATCTCGCGCGCCTGGTCGATCTCCTCTGCTGTGAGCGCGTCGGCCGCTTTCGCCTTGGCAAACGTGCCCAGGGCACGCTGCACCGCTGCCAGCGTGTCGTCGTCGACGATGCCGCGTAGCTGCTCGCTCTCCTGCACCGCGGGCATGCGCGCCCGGCGCGCCAGCGCGACAATCTCGCGCGCCAACACCGCGGTGGCAGTCTGCTGGTCCTGCCCCGCCTCCACCCGCTCCTGAACCCGTTGGCGGAATACCGCCTCACCGATCGCGGCGCTTGCCTGGGTCACCAGGTCTGCCTCGGGCGCAGTGGCCAGCGCCTCGATCTCCAGCGTGCTGGGCGGCAGGGATGGCTGTTCCAGCACAGCCGATGCCGGCGCCTGGCTCTGGCCTGCCACGCGCAGCGGATAGCGCTGGTAAGCCTGCAGCGCATTGATGCCCAGGCGCTGACCCAGCACGGCGTAGAAGTCGCGCACCAGCGTCGCGTAGGCGTCATTCACCTCGGTGCCAAACCGGCCCACCGCATTGAGTTCGCCGAGGACGGTCTGCTTCACGGTGTCGGCGCCGGCTTGGTCCTGCACGGCAGCCGTGGCCTGTTGCATCACCCGGGCGACCTCTTGTTGGATCAGGCCCTGGGCTTCCAGCGCGGCGGCCTGGGCCTCGGTGACGGTGAGTGCGTCGGGCGACATGCGCACGCTGTTGACGACCACCTGCTCCAGGCCCGTGCCGGGCACAGCGGTGAGCACATCCGCCAGCTTGATCTCCACCGCGCTGTTGGTGGCCAGTGCGTCGGCGAGCTGCTCGGCCAGGCCGGGGACCTGCTGCAGCACCTCGGGCGGCATCTGGTTGAGCACCGCGGCGTCGATGTAGACCGACTCCGTGCCGGCTTGCCGCGCCATCTCGGCCATGGTCTCGCGGAACTGCGCCGGGTCGCGCTCGCGCAGCTTGGACTGCGAGGAGGTGGCCAGAAGCCGCTGCACGGCGATGGCCTGCTGGCCGGCTTCTGTCTGCGCGAGCTGGTCCTGCAGGTAGCCGTTGAGCGCGGTGTCGATGCCTTTTGTGAGGGCCACATTGCCGCCCACGCCGATCACTGTGGCGATCAGTGTTTCGGCGGCGGCGCTGGGTCGGTCGGCCAGGTAGTCCCGAAACGAGCGCTCGGGGTTGAGCGCCGCCCACTCGTTCATGTCCTGCAGTACGGTGGCGATCTGCTCGCCTGGCACCTCCAGCGCGATCTGGCGGCCCAGCATGCGCACGAAGCCGGTGTCGACGGCGATGTCACCGATCAGGCGCTGCAACGGCAGCCGCTCGGTGGCGTACTCGATTGCCGCGTCGGACGCTCCGTAGACGAACGACGAGAGCTGCGACACGCCCCGATTGCGGGCGGTCTGGTAGGACGAGCCGAACGACTCGGACACCATGCCGGTGAGGGCCGCAGCCATGCCCGGGGGGCCGGCGGCCACCAGCGGCAGGTACTTGCTGTTCTGCACGAAGGACTGCACGCCCGAGGAGACGCCGAACACGCCGCTGGTGGTGCGGTCGGCGATGGAGGTCTGACCCTGGGCGATGCTGTCGAAGCCCTCAGCCAGGCGGCGCAGCGGGTTGCCGCCGATGCTGGTGAACTCTTCCAGGAAGTCAAACGGCACTGCGAGCGTTTCGGCCACCGCGCGAAAGGCGCCCGCGCTCGCCGCGCTGCTGCGGTGAAAGCCTGCCTTCAGGTCACCCTGCAGTCCGCCGCGCCCATCCGCGCCCATGAGGTAGCGGGTCGTCGCCTGGACTCCGCGCTCGATCTGCGACAACACGCCCACGTCGTCCTTCGCCATCTCGGTGAAGGTGGGATTTGCCAGCTTGGCACGCAACACCGGGGAATCGGCCGAGGCCTCCCAGATCTCTCGAAGCTGGGCCATGGACTTCGCAGCGCCCTCGTCGGTCTCCACGACCGCGCGAGGCATGCCTGTCACCTGCGACAGGTAATTGAGCTGAGCGGCGCGCTCGGGCGTCGTGTTGGCCGTGGCCGTCAGCGAGCCTCGCACCGCACGCTCCTGGCGGTCCTGCTCGACAAGGCTGTCGTAGAGCGAGGGGGCGACGTCGGGTTGCTGGGGTTGAGGCTGTGCGGTCAGTTCGTCGTAGAGGGTGCCCATCACTTCGCCTTCTGCTGCCGGTACTCGTACCACCGCCGCATGACGGTGATGTCGTCGCTGGGGTGGCCACGCTCGCGCAGGAAGCGCTTCATGTCGGCGAAGTCCTGCGCGGGCACATCGGAGACGCGCAACTGCACGTTGTTGTTGGGCCCGACATTGATGTATCCGCGCTCCGCGACCTCTGCCGGGTCAGCCTCGATCAGGCCCACCTCACGGTCTGGCAGCCACGGGCGATCGATCGTCACCCGAGCGCTCACCACCCCTTGAGCGACGGCGCGCTTTTCCTGATTGGTCAGCTCGCGCTGCTTGCTCTTCTGCTCGGCCGCGATGGCGGTGTCGATCGCGTCGCGTGCACGGACCACCACCGCGGCGGCGGCCTTGTTCTTGGTGCCGGGCTTGGGGTCATAGCCGGCCGACAGCAGCACCTCGTTGAACATGTCGTTGTCGAAGGTAGCCCTGGACAGCTTGGCCTGGTCCCCTTGGTAGTCCTGCCAGGCCTTGGCCACCTTGGCGTAGTTCTTCTCGCCCAAAGCGGGCCGCAGGGCCAGCACCTCGTTGCGCGAGAGGCGAGCAAGCGTGTTGGGGTCGGAGTACAGGATCGCGGCATCGGCGGTTCGCTGCTCCTCAGCGCGCTCAGCACGCTCGCGGTCAGCAATCTGGTGTGCCTGCGCGGCGCGCCACCGGTTGGTCTGCTGCTCGGAGAACTGGTCGCGCTGCTGCGGCGTCATGCGCTGCCACGCGGGCGAGGCCTGGATCTGGCGCATGCTGCGCCCATTGTTCAGCAGGTCGTAGGCGCCCTGGATGCCGGCGGCCTGCTCCTCGGTCTGGCGGCGATTCCAGAGGCTGGCTGCGCGGTCCAACTCCTGGCGCGCGGCCTTGAGCGCATCGGGTTTGCCCTCGAACTTGCGGACCAGCTCGGCGTCGAGTTCGTCGTACGGGACGGCGTCCGTGTAGGCCTTGTCCTTCATGGCCGAGCGAAAAACGTCGCGCGCGCCGACAGCGCCTTCTTCGGCGTCCACGGTCTGCGCAAGACGCGCGCCGATCTCCGCGCGCTGCGAGCGCGTGAAGCTCTCGGCCACGTCGGGGCGGGCAAAGTACTCCTTCGCCCGCTTCGGGTCGGTCTGCATGAGCCCGACCACCACGTCGGCGTGCACCTTGCCCACGTTGGTGCGGATCGCCTCGTCGATCGCCTCCGATGGCGTGCCCTTGCGCACCAGGTATTCGCGCGTGGCGTCGGTGATCTTCTTGATAGAGGTGTTGAGTTCACCGTCGTTGCCGGCGATGCCGAAGCCCGCAGCGTCCCGCGCTTCGCGCGCGGCCATGGCTTCGAAGGCTACCTGTCCGACCCGGTCGGCCTGCTCGACCTCGAACGTCCCCGCGCGTCCCGTGGCCTGCAGGCGCATGCGCGACAGGCTGCGGCTCACCGCCTTCTTCGTTCGGTCGTCGAGCTGGTCGCCGTAGGTCTGCGCCGCCTTCGACCACCAGTCCTCTACCTCAGCCCGGTAGCCGGCGGCCTTCTCGCCCTGGCGGTTGGGCAGGTTCTGCTCCTCGAAGAGCTTGAACTCCTCGGCGATCTTGTTCTCGACGTCGAACGCCTTTTCAAGGGCGCGCTTCTCCTGCAACCGATCGAGGCCGACGCCGGCCTGCAGGGCGCCACTGCCCAGCGCCTCAAGTTGACGGCCCTGGACACCGCCGAACGCCGCATCGCTGCGCGCGGCCTGCTGTGGAACGATCTGCAGGGCTTCGGTGCGAACCTGCGGGCCTCGGGATGCGGGAACGGTCGCCATGTGCCCTCACTTCTGATACCAGCGGCTGGCCACCTGGCCGGCCCCGGTCAACAGCGTGGTGCCGGCGGCCATCAGCGGATTGATGCTGCGCGCGGTGGCGCGCTGCATGTTCGACTCGCCGGTGTAGTTCGCGCCCTGGTTGCGGATCGACCAAGCCTCGCGCCGGGCGTTGTTGCGGGCGGTGTTCGTGTCGGTCAGCGCGAAGAAGTCCGTCTGGTCCTGCAGCTCGGCCGCCGTCCCTTCTGCCAGGTCGAGGCCGCGCGCGGCCATGCTGGCGCGCTGGCTCCCCTTGAGCATGTCGGCGTTGCGGCGGATGGCCGCCACCTCCTCCTCGCCTCGGCGCGTGGCGTCCTGCGCTGCGTACTCGGACAGCGTGGCGTTGTTCGCAGCGACTTGGGCGTTGTAGCCCGCCAGGGCCTTTTGCCCCTGCGCTTGCTGGTAGCTTCCGTAGGCGCCTGCAGCGAGGCCCACGCCCATGAGAATGGTGGTCGGTTCGCACATGGTCAGGCCTGCATCTCGAATCGGTGGAACGGCGCGCCTGTGGCGGGGTGCGGCTGCGCGGGGTGGAAGGTGAACCCGGCACGACGCAACCAGCGCACCGCGAACTCGTTGTCGGCGTGCACCATGTTCACGAGGTGGGGGTAGGAGCGCAGCATGGCGCCAATGTAGGAGGGGGCCAATCGCATAAGCGCACGTCGATGGCGGGTCACCAGGTCCGTGCCCAGCAGCCAGGGTGCCGCCACGCCGCACACCAGGGACAGCGGCGCCAACCCCAAGATCGCCGCCACGCGCCCGTCAATGAGAACGGTGGCCATGTGGGTCGAGCAGGCCAGGCTGTCGGCGATCGCCTTGCGATGGTCCGTGTGCCCACTGCACAGCAACTCCACGCGGTCGGCCGCGCGCAGGTTGTGGGCCAACTCGTCCACGTGCTCCGAGGTGGGCTGCACGGTCTCAACCACCGGTAGCCACCTCCAGCGTCATCGCGAGGATGCTGCAGGGCAGTGGCTCATCCTGGCGCACGCACACGCTGCCGTCCGTGCCCCAGTTGCCCGGAACCTGAACCCGCACCTCGGCGGTCTTGAGCGAAGGCGGCGAATCGAAGGGGTCGGACACCGAGCGGGACCGGTTGGGCACCAGTTTGTCGAAGGACACGCCGACCTTGAACAGCGACGTCTGGGTCACGCGCAGGCTCACGGCCTGCACGTTACGCAGCATGCCCTGCCCCGCCGCCTGCATGCCCTCGAACGCGATCGGCAGCGTCTCCAGGTCAGACGTGTACGCTAGGCCGGCATGCACCACAGAGGCCGCCTTCTCCAGGGAGATGCGCCCCCCTTCCACGGTCTGATTGGGCTCCACGGCACCATCCGCCAGGATGCGCACTTCCTGCCCTTCCAGGTGCCACAGGCCGCGTACCGTGGTGGTGGGCCCCCCCTCGTAGGTGCCACCGCAGTCCACGAAGTAGGACTCTTTCAGCTCGCTGAAGACCCGGCTGGCCAGGCGCTCGATGTACTTGGCGGTGCGCCCGCCCAGCTCCCGCTCCACGACCAAGTAGGTGGCGTCTTCCATGCCTTCGGCCACGGTGCACACGCTCTTGAAGCTACCGGCGGTCTCGTGCTGGTGCCAGCCGTATACCTGCTGTTCGGGCACGTAGGTCATGCCCAGCAGGCGCCCGTCGCTGCGCACGGACCAACACACCTGATCCGGGGCGCGGGAATAGGCAAGCTGGTGGATGGTGTACCCGTTGAACAGGTGCGGCGCCATGATCGACATGTCGATTGAGCGGTAGCTGCCACCAACGGACTCGCCGCCGTAGGCCAGTTCGCGCACGCGCGAGCCTTGGGCCTGCACGTAGAGAATCGACCCTGACGTCACCACGGGCTGCACATTGCTCGCGCCCGAGTACCCCATGGGCTTGACCGACAGCGACGTTGGCGTGATCGCCGGCTCGTTGTCGGCGAAGATCCGCCATTCCCCGCCTGCGGTCAGCGCCATCAGGTCGGACAGCGGCACAAGGTGTCGGATGCGGTTCTGCTGCAGCGCGGCGACACGGAATTCAAGGCCGTCGTCCGCCTGGCTCGGCACGCTGCTGGTGAGGTTGGCCTCCGTGCCGTTGCGCGTGGCGATGATTGTCTGCGGGCGCAGGTTTGTGCCCCCAAAGAACCGGCGCTGCTCGTGGTAGGTCACCGCGCTGGGATAGTCGTTCGCCCCCGTGTTCAGCGTGATGATGGACTCGGGAGGTGTCTTGCCGGTATCCGGCAGGACGTTGTCGTCGATGATCGACAGCCCCGTGGTTTGGCCCAGGAACCCCCAGGCGCCGCCGCGGCGCTTGTAGACGTTGTAGCGGCTCGCGCCCACGACCGCAGACCAGCTCACCGTGTTGTAGTTGCCGGCCACCGTGAGGTTGTTGTTCGTGGTCACCTGCCCGGGAATCAGGGACTCGGTGACGCCATCGGTGGACACGGCCGTGACGGTGTAGGCGTGGGGCGAGAGGTTGCTGCTCACCGCGATGGTGGGCACCACGCCGAGGCCACCGGGCGCGGCCAGCGTGGGCGAGAAGCTGACGTTCGTCAGCGTCCAGTTCGTTGCCCCCAGCCGAGCGAGTTGCTTGGCCGGGTAGCTCGGATGGGTGAGCGTCAGGACGTCGCTGTTCTGCGCGAAGTGCAGATCGGCCAGGTGGTCGCCGTCGTAGGGGGTCGCCAGCGTGTACGCCCGCGATGCGGTGCCGCCGCTGGTGTACGCAGGCATGGCCGAGGTGTCGATCGGGTTGCCCGCCAAGTCCGAGAGCTGGAAGGTGTTGGCGCCGGCGTTGACGCCGGCCACCTTCACCCATCGACCGCTGAGATCGGTCATGCCCCCCATCGAGGCTAGGAACATCCAGTCGCCATTCGACGGGTCCGCACCGGTGTAGGTGACCACCCCCGGGTTGGCCTGCGTGATCGCGGTGATCGGCAGGCCCGTCTCGACCAGGGTGGAGCCCTGTGTGTGGAAGCGGATGTACTGGTGCCCGAACTCCAGCACCATGGTCTGCTCAGCGCTGAAGGCGAACGGGATCAACCACACCGGCTTGCTGCTGTCGCGCACCTCCAGCACGTGGCGCGTGCCCGGTCGGCGCACCGCGGGCCCGTGGGGTAGCGTGATGAAGTTGAGGGCCTTGCGCAGCCCGGTCTGGAACTTGGTCAGCTCGAACCGGCCGAACAGCTCCGGCGTGATTTCCCCGCCCGCGAAGGAGCGCCACAGTGTCTTCATGCTCATCGCGCCACCAGGAATGAGGGCACGTGGTCGACGCGCTCGTGGGAACCGCGCGCGGCCAGGTTCGCCGCCTCGCTTCCTTGCGCCATGGCAAGCTGGCGGTAGTTCTGAGCCGCCTTGGCACCATCGGCACCACGGACCATGGGGCCGGCGAGGTAGCTGGCCAGCAGGTAGCCTAACGCTGAGACGAATGTGGGCGTGTAGCGCGTGGTGTCTACGACGTCGCGCAGATACAGCAGCACCGCGTCCTCAACGTTGGTCAGCAACACGCCGTTCTCCACCTCGAAAGTAGCGCTGTCAGACTCGTTGAACAGGTCTGCGCTTGCGATGCGGCCGTTGGCAAGGTCCCACATCAGGGAATTGGCGAGTTGAGCCGTGAGTACCCGCAACGGTCGCTGGCAGTCAGACGGCACTTGGTAGGCAAACGCCCAGACGTTGCTGGGGTTGCTCACCTGGGCCAGTGCTTGCCGCCGCAAGGCAAACGGCCAGGCGAAGCGCTCGATCAGCTCCTTGCGCGCGATCGGGTAAAAGCGCTTGCAGTAGCCCGCCTCGGTACTTCCGTCGGGCGGGTCGATGGAGGAAATGGTGTTGTCGTTGCCCAGGTGGGCCAGCGCGGTGTTGCAGATGTCGACGGCTGAGGCCATGGCGATCTCCTTCAGGTCAATGTAGGAGCGGGGTGCACCGATAAGCGCACTACCGGCGCCGGATCCAGACCACGCCTTTGCCACCCTTGAAGGTGCCCGTGTACTCGACCCCTGTCGGTCCATAGGTGACGCCCTCACGAACGTCGGCCGGGTCCGGGTAGCCACCAGGAACGGTGACGGTGGCGTCAAACTGCGCGGTCAGCGTGGTGGTCTCGCCGACCGCCCCGAGCATTACCTGCGTGGCGCCCAGCGCCTCGGCCATGGCGATCGCCTCTGCGAGCGAGGTCGAGATCACCACGCCGCCGGCCAGGCTGTCGCCGACTGCCACCGCCTCGCTGATGGACGCTGGCATGACGCGCCCGGCCATGAGCGCGGTGTCGGGCGTGACGGGCTCCGTCAGCGCTGCGCCGAACACACCCAGGCCGATGAGGGCGTCAGCCAGCGCCGCGTTCTCCGCAAGCGCAGCCTGCATGACGTGGGCGGCCACCAGGCTGTCGGCCAGCGTGAGCGCTTCGCTGAGCACCTCGTTGTAGGTCGTTCCGCCCCCGGTCACGCTGCTCGCGTACTGGTCTGCGAGGGTCACAGCGTTGCTCAGGGCCGCGGCGAACTGCTGCGTCCCGCCGAATCCGTCGCTCGCGCTGATACCCTCGCTGTACGAGGCCGCCATGACTCGGGCCACGCTGAGTCCATCGGCCACGACGACAGGCTCCGCGCGCACGCTCACGAAGACCGCTGTACTGGCCCGGGCGTCCGCCAAGGTGACGCTCTCGGCGCGCGCGCTGCCAAAGACGGCTGCCACTGCGCGCGCGTCGGCCAGGGTGACCGCCTCAGTGACGCTCTCGTTGTAGGTGGTGCCGCCGCCCGCGGCGTCGTACACCGCGATGAGGCCCAGGGTGGGGTAGCTATTCGCGGGGCCGGTGATGGACGTGCTTGAGCCCGCGGGGGCGGTGCGCGTGTATACGCGGCCTTTGTCCGCGTTGGTGACCTGCTCACTGCCCTGCTGGGTCCAGTCAGTGATCGCGCCCAGCGTGCCGCCGCCATCGCATCCCGTCCAAGCAACCACCAGGTCGCCCGGCTGGGTCGAGGTCGAGCGGGTGAGCGCGCCCGTTGCGTTGCCGACGCATTGCGGGCCGAGAGCGTTGGGCGGCGCGAGGCGGAAGCAGTTAGCGCTGTCCGCCACATCGAAGAATGCGATCTGACAGGTCGGCCCCTCGGAATAGAAGCCTGGCTTCTGCAGGCGCACGGTTTGGGAGCCGGTTGCGTTCACCCGCCCCCAGGCCAGGTAGGCGCCCATGTAGTCGGTCGAGCCGACGGCGATAAGGCCGTCGGTGGTGAAACCGGACCCCGTGAACGAGGTCACCGCCTGGGAAGCGTTGCCGTCGTAGTAGGTGCCGAAGACCGCCCACGCCTTGGCGCCTGGCGGTACTGTGAGGCCAACGTCGCCTGAGTCGCCTGCGTTGCTCAGGGCAACGTCGACGAAGCCAACGGGCGTGGCCATGGGGTCGCCCCCAGGCTCAGCTCGCGCTGACGGTCAGCGTCACGTTGAGCGTGTCGCCAGCCACCACGCTGCGCGAGACCGCGAAGTCTCCGGCGCTGTACAGCAGGCCCGAGGTGCCGGTGTTCACGCCTGCGACGAACGCGCCGGCGACAGTGGTCGGGCCGGCGGCCGTGATGCTGAAGCTCACCGCCGTCGTGGTGTTACTGCCGGCGGCCGTGGTGCCGAAGGCGATCGCGGGTCGGTTGCCGGTGTACGGGTTCACCTCGGCCCAGCCAGCGTGTGAGGCCAAGGTGTCGCCCGCCGCCGCCGTGCCCGTGCCCTTGAGGCCGAGATACCAGGCCGCCGTGTAGGCGGAGCCCTTGAAATACTTGTCGATCAGGTCCGTCTTGCCGACGGTGGTGACCAGGTTCTCGATGCGCTCGGTCCATTTGACTTGGCCATCGGCGCCGACGCACTCGACCTCGTAGATGAAGCGCGGGGCCTTGGTGGTGGCGTATGCGTCCATGAGAATGTCCTCAGATCGACCGGCGCCCGGCCAGTGTCACGGTGATGTTGGTGGTGCCGTCCCCGCCGATGAGCCACGGCTTGAGAAAGACGGGCAGCTCGACGATTTGCTTGAGACCGCCGGACGAGAAGACCAGGGGCTCGCCGCTGGTGTCCGTGAGGCGGTGGTAGGTCACGCCGTCGTTGCTGCCGCCGATGCTTACGCTCGCCCCGCCGAACAAGCCTTCGACCTGAATCGAGCGGTCGGAGTAGACGGCGAGCCGCACGGATTCGCCGTCATCCCCTGCCAGCAACCCGGGCCAGGTGGTGACCGCCACATCGAGACTGGTCTCGAATGGGAAGGCGGTCTCTGGGGTCCGGGTTGCCACGGGGCTCAGGCGGCGGTGCCGTCGCCAGCCTCAGCCTTGCCCGCGGCCTTGGCGGCTTGCTTGCCGCCGTGGACGTCGTTGAAGCTGCGGCCGTTGCCCTTTCCGATCTCGCTCAGGGTCTGAGGCATGGGCTGGGTGCCCTTCCCTTCAGCCTTGCCCGCGGCCTTGGCGGCTTTCGCCTCCTCGGAGCCTGCGGGCACGAACCACGAGCCCTTGGTGCCGTCGGGAACCTCGATGGGCTCAGGCGACGGATACACCAGGTTGCCGGCGAAGAAGGCGGTCTTGACGACGATGACTTTCATGTCGGCCTCCCGCCTCAGGCCTGGAACGGCGCGTCGTAGGCCTTCCAGGAGTTCGCGTCGAGCACCAGGAATGCATGGATGGAGCCTGCCGTGATGGCCTGCGCGCCGGTGACCTGCCGGATGCCGACGTAGCGCTTGTAGGGCGTGCCACCTTCCAGAGGAAGCTGCACAGCCAGCAGGCGCTTGCCCGGCTCCAGCGCGCCGCCCGCGTCGCCGCTGGTGGTGCTGGTCACGAAGGCCGCGCTGACGAGGTGGTCCACGGGGTTCGTGGTGAGCGCAGCGTTGTCGGCGCTGGTCAGCTTGAACTGGACCGTGCCGGCTCCGGCCGCGTCGATGCCGTCGGCGCCGACCTGCACGACGAGCATGGGAGCCTGGTCGCCACCCAGATCGCGCACGTTGCCGATGTCGATCTGGTCGCCCAGGGTGTAGGTGCCGGCGGCGCCGGTGTTGAGGGCGGTGCCCTCGCAGAAGGTGGTGCGCTTGTCGGAAATCATGGTGTGAGCTCCTAGTTCAAGGTGGTGGGGGTTGCTCAGACCACGCGCGACTCGGTGTTGAGCAGCGAGTCGGTGCGGCGCACGGGAATGTCGTCGAAGGTCATCACGCGCTTGCCCTCGACCGTCTCCCAGGTGAGGTTGGTGGCGATCTTCTCCAGGATGCCCAGGCGCAGCTTCTCGCGGATGGTGCGGTTCACGTACCAGCACGCGCGGCCCTTGCCGAAGCTAGGGATGCGCTCGGAAGCCATCACCATCCAGGTGATGAGGTTCTTCGTGTTGGCGAGCGTGCTCAGCTCGGAGATGTCGATGTTCGCGACGCGCACGAAGTAGCGCCAGTCGCGCACGCACAGGCCGGCGTCCTGCCGGTAGTGCGTGCGGTAGCCTTCCATGCGGCCACCGTTCCCATCGACGTTCTCGATCGTGACCTGGCCCTTGTCGGTCATCTGCAGGCCTGCCTTGGAGCCCTTGGGCACGATGCCGAAGCCGGTCTGCGGGCCCCATACGCACAGCCAGATCGAGGTGAGGTCACCGCCGGCCCCAGAGAAGGCGTCGATGATGTTGTCCGCGTTCTGCGCTGACAGCGAGTTGAATCGCGGACCGAGGCCGGTGAAGGCTGCGGATTCGCTCAGCTCGTTGCCGTAGAACACGGTGCGCGCGAGCTTCTGGGCGATGCCCTCGATGTGCGCGGCGTCCTCGGAGAGGCGGAAGGCGGCGGTGTTGCCGTTGAGGTCGGCCAGCGCCTTGTCGGTTTCGGCATAGGCTTCCAGCATGCCGCACGTGTCGGTCACCTGCGCGGTGCCGCTCTTGGTCGGCTTCACGCCACCGTACAGCTTGCGCCAGGTGGGTTCGGGGATCTCGGTGCGCACGGTCGTCTTGTGACCGGTTTCGAGGTTGCCCTCCTGCCAGGTCATGTCCGTGAGGATCTCGTTCTCGGCATTCATGATCTCCACGATTTGGGCGATCTTGCCGTCGGGGTCCTGGCGCTTCGCGAGGTCCAGGAGAGTGGGATGAGTCTTTTCGAGCGCTGCCATTTGGCGGTCCTTTCAGGCCCTCAGGCCATGGTCGGAAACAGAATCTTTGCGGGGTCCTTCTCGCCGCCGAGCTCGCTCTTGCCAGACACATGGGTGTCCGAGCTGACGAGCTTGCCGACCTGGTAGAAGAACTTCACGACAGCGGGATGGCTGCCCAGGCCGGTCGCCATGAGCACATCCTTGAGTTCGGGCGTGCCGAACTTCGCCATCGCTTCCTTTGCGACTGCGACGCTGGCGTCGAACTTGGCGCCGCCGATCTCGGGATCGGCCTTCACCTGTTCAACCCAGGTCTCCACCGTCTGCGCGTGGGCCTGCTGCTGGCGCTGCAGCATCTGGGCGCCGATCTCGGCGACTTTCTGCGCCTGCTCAGGCTTGAGGCCGTACTCCTTTGCGAGGGCGGTCAGCGAGTCCGCGGCCGACTTGTCGAGTTCCACGCCCTCGGGCATCTGGTACTCGAAAGCCGTTTCGGCGGCCTTGCCTTCTTCGCTCTGCTTGCCCTGGCCGTCCACGGCCGGCGCGCTCGCGTTCTGCGATTCGCCGGCTGCGGGCGCCGGGGCCGGCGCTGCAGAGGGTGCTGGTGCGGGGGATAGAGCCGGTGCTGCTGCGGCGGCAGGTGCTGCGACCGGGGCGGCTGGGGCTGCGGTGTTCGCGTCGCTCATTGCTGGTGTTCCTTCAGCATTTGCAGGTACTCGTCTGGGCAGTGCTCGGTGATCGCGCTCAAGAGGTGCAAACCCACGTTGCGCTGCCCTTCGTTGAAGATCGTTCGGTCGTCCCCCGTGTAGGACGGTCGGTAGATGCCAGCGACTGCGAGCTGGCGCCACACGAACCGTCGACCACGCTGGTCTGACATCACCCACTTGAGATCCGCCACCTCGGCAGCCAACTCGCGGGCCTGCTCTTCGGCGGCCTGGCGCTGTTCGCTGTTGGTGAAGAAGTCCAAGAGGCTCAACTTGCGGAGGATTCTGAGAACGGCGGCATGAGATAAGCGCACGGCCTCAGAGCGCGGATGCCGTGCCGTAGCCCTGCAGCCCTTCCATGACGTCGCGGATGTTGTCCACGTCGATCTCGCTGGCGGACTTGGTGGCTTCGACCACCGAAGGCATGGCCGCTGCCGCCTGCTGTGCGGCCTGCTGCTGGGCGCGCTGGGCGCGGTTCGCCTCAGCCACCTCGTTGGGCACGACCACCTCGGGGTTGACGCCGAAGATCTCGCTGTACTCGTTGACGATCTCGTCGGGGTTGAGCTTGTCCAGCACCTGCGGGTAAGCCTGCGCGAGCTGGCCCACGGTGGAGACCAAGCGATCCATGCCACCAGCGGCGACCATCTGCTGCGCTTGCGCCAGGACGGAGACGAACTCCACCTTCAGCTCCAGGCCTTCCAGCTCGGGCGGCGGCTGCAGGGCTCCGGTGAGCAGGCCCGCGCGCGCGATGCGGTCGAACGTCATGTCGATCAGAGGCGACAGCAGCTCGTTGTGCAGGCGCTCCAGCACCGGGCCAAGCATGAGCAGCTTCTCCTCGTGCCGCTCCGCGATTTCGGTCGCGGTGGTGCCGGACCGGTTGTCGTTGGCCAGCATGAGGAACAGGTCTTCGAAGTAGCCCCGGCGAATGCGCTGGCGCACGTCCTCGATGTCGACCAGCATGTGGGAGAGGTTCAGGTTCACCTCGAAGGCCGAGCGAATGCCGGAGCCCGGGCCCGTGGCGTCGACGTAGAAGGAGCCGCCGGGAAGCCGTGCCGACGTGCCCGCCGACTTAAGCGCCGTCGGGATCTGCAGCGGCGGATTGACCTGGTAGTCGATCGCCTGCGCCTTGCGAAGCTGCTGCTGCTGCAGTTGGCGCACATCGCCCAGCACCATCATGCCGGGGCTGTAGCCGTAGACGTCATTGCCCGTCACGTCCCAGCGCGGGCACAGCGCCGGGAAGCGCTCGAAGCCGGAATCGCGCAGCAGCTTGTCCCAGTTGTCGGCCGACGGTTCGAAGTAGCACGAGGAGAACGGCATGTTCTTCGCGTCGCGCATCTTGGCGTCACGCTCGCGCCGCGGTTCGACCATGTGCAGCACCGTGACCCAGGCGTCGAGCTTGTCGCTCGTGTACATGTTCTGGACCGTGTGGCTGCAGTTCTCCTTGCCGAACTGCTCGATCATCTGGCCCACGGTCATCTGGAACTCGCGACACAGGGTGTCCACGTAGCCCCGGGAGTTGGTGGCAATGGCGTACTCGCCGACGGTCATCGAGTGGTGATGGATGACGTTCTCGAAGTCGTCCATCACGAAGTTGGCCCAGGTGCCGAACAGGCCCAGCTCGTCGTAGCAGGAGCGCAGCGCCAGATACGTGTTGCTCTTGGCGTAGATGGTCCGCATCAGCTTGTTGACGCCATAGAGCCAGGCCTTCACGCGGCTGGCCTCCATGAGGTCCGTGTCCTCCAGGGCCATCTTGAACCACGGCCGCGCCGGGCTGGTCATGCCCGACATCATCCCGGCGCCCATCGTGCGGTGCGCCAGCATGGCCGTGTTGTCGATGATGTTCTGATCGCGTCGGGTGCCGCGGTTGCGGTCGGTGACGAAGAAGCGCCCCAGGCGAGGCTGCTGGTATCGGCTGATGTCCGCCCAATGGGAATCCCACGATGAGCGCTCCAGCCACAGCGCTTCCTTGCGCTTGAGCTTGCGCTTGCGCCAGTCCACGGGCATCTTGATCGGGTCGTTCATCAGCCCCCCAAGAGCGAGGGCACGCCGGCGCGCGTGCGCTTCACGGACAGCGCGTCCGCAGCGGTTCCGCCGGTCAAGAGCGTCGATGGTCCGCCGGCGCCACCGGTCGCGGCACGCCGGCCCGGGGCCCGCGCTGCCTTGGCGTCCTGACGATCCCAGGCGGCGAGCTTTTCTTGGTCGGCATCGGCGCGCATGGCCTGGAACGAGGCCTCCCGGTTGGTCTTGCGCGCGGCCACAAAGAACGGATTGTTGGCGAAGGGTGACTTGTCGGCGGAGCTGCCGGTCAACAGCGTCCCACCCTCGTCCAGCTTCTTCTGGTTGGCAGCGTATGCCTCCTGGAACCGCGCCTGGCGCTCCTCATCCGTCCAGCGTTCCGTGGGCGTCCATGTGCCGTTCGCTGCCGCAGGGGTGGGCGTGCACATGCTCAGCCCCCGAGCAGGGAGCCGCCGCCGGTGGACAGCAGGCGGTTGTCCACGCCGCTGGGCCCGGTGAGCAGCGTGCCGCCAGGAATGCCACCGGCATCGGAGCGCGAGCGGCGCGTTGAGTTCATGTCGGGCGCCTTGGCCTCCTGCGGTGGCGGCGGAGGCGCGGGCGGCGCGGGGATCTTGGGCTTACTGCCAATGCACACGGCGGCTGACTCCTGACGAGGTACGGGGGATCGACCTCGCGAATCTAGGAGCCCTGCCATGGGATAAGCGCACGCCTACATGCGGAATGGGTCGTAGTCGAGCACCTGCTCGCGCGCGCTGTCGGAGCGCTGCAGGCTCGACAGCTTGGGGATGTCCATGTTGGCCAGCACCACCGCCGTGGCGCGGTCAGGACTGCGGCCGATGCGATCGATGATCTCGTCGCGGCTCTCCACCTTGATCGTCACGCCGGACAGCGTCCACTTCGGCGCGCACAGCTCCTTGAGCAACTCGGGGTCTGGCGGCAACTCGGCACCGGTGTCGTTCTCTGGATCGAGCACCTCGCGCATGTCCCACCAGATTTGGCTGCGCAGGTTGAAGAACCGCATGCGGCCGGACTTGTCGGGCTTGTGGGACTTCTCGGCGACGTTGATGCCATACACCGGCTGCTCTGCCTCCTGCAGCTTGTCGTAGGGGCTGGCTCCCACTCCGATCACGTCGAGCGCAATGGGCGCCTTGTGCCGATGGATCGCCATGACCAGGCCGGCCACCTTGCCGCCGTTGGGCGTGCTGCTGCCCGGGTGGATCTCCAGCTCATCGAAGTACAGCGGGCACTCCGGGTGCTTGTACCGCGGTGCCAGCGTGGTGTTGTCCTTCCCCCCGCGCGCCACGTCCACGCCCAGCGCCATCTGCTCGCCCTTTGGGCTGCGTTTCTTCCACCGCGCCATGGCCGCCTCCACCCAGGCCGTGGGGATGACCTGCCACGGGTCATCCTCGATGCCGGCCGCGAAGTCGCCGAATAGCATCTGCGAGCGCAGTGGCTCGGGAAGGCTCTGCAGCGTGGCCATGTACCCGCTGTTCATGTAGTACGGGTTATCCGTCACCCGCGCCGGGATGAAGGTGCGCGATTTGGGCTCGATGATCTCCTCGGGCGAGTGCTCGGCCGGGTTGAAGTCGTAGACGATGCGCCCACCGATGAGCACGAAGGGCGCGCCGGTCAAGGGCTGGCCATCGCTGTCCACCCAGGTGTCGCGTGACCCCCCGTTGCCGTTGGGCAGCATTGCTGCGTAGCGCAGTACGCCGGGCGCCGTGGGGTACAGGATGTGCTTCTTGTCCAGCCACGGACCGAAGAAGTCGATCACCCATCGGCCATCCGCGGTGGTGGGCGGGTTGAAGGTCATCAGCACGCGGGTGCGCTGCCCTTCCCTGTCGGTCCTGTTCCAGCCCATGACGAAGCGGACCTGCTGCTCGCGCATCTCGGTCACCTCGTCGAACACCTTGAGGTCGTGCGGGCGGCCCTGCCAGCGGCGTTCGTCGCCCGGGTTGTCCAGGCCGGCCAGCTCCAGCAGACGATCGTCCGGCAGCTTCCACGCGCCCTTCTGTGAGTTGTAGCCGTCGGTGGTGCCGAGGATCTCCGTGACCCGCTGCACGAAGCCCTCGGTCTGGGCCTTCTCGCGCCGCACCACGAGGGATCGCCGATGCTGGGTCGTGACCAGGCCGGCGGCCAGGTCGGTCTTCCCCCCGCCTGCAGCGCCACCATACCCGGTGATGTCCGCCTGCGCGTGGAAGGCCATCGTCTGCGGCCCTACCAGCGGCGCCCATGGCCGTTCTGTCAGGTCGGCCGCGATCAGCTCATCCAGCTCCCGCCGCTCGTCCTCGGTGAGGTGCGGCAGCAGGTTGCGGACTTGGTCGGCAGTCACCCGAAAGCCCCGAACACCCCCGCCAAGGTGAGCACGACGAGGCCGATGCAGGCCGGCACCGCGAGCACACCCCCCACGATCAGCAGGCCGACGTAGAACCTGTCCGTCGCGTTCAGCCGGCTACGACGATCACTCGCCATTGCCACCTGCTGCGGCCTTTCGCTGGGCAGCGGCAGCCATGAGCGCAGCCACCCGCGCCGCGCGCTTCGTGGCATCGATCTCGATCGGTCCACCGCCGGCGCCGGTCTGCTCGATGCGATCGGCATACACCTGCTTCCGGCGGCCCTTGAGGATCAGCGACAGGAGCTGGTCGCTGTGCTTGCGTATGGTCAGCGGGACCAGCTTGCCGTCCTCTCCGCGCACCGGGCGCATGATCACGTCGCCCTTCTCGTCGCGTTGGATGGCGCCCTTCTCGTCCAGTACCGGCTCGTACAGCCAGGCCAGTTCGCCCTTGTGCACCACGGGCTCCTCGAAACCGGTCACGGCGCGGCGGAAGGCCTCCTGCTCGGCGCAGTCGATCCCGTCCTCAATGGCGTCCTCGACCGCCTGGTTGAAGTCCGGGTCATCCTTGCGGGCGCGCCACAGGGTCATGCGCGTGATGCCAGCCGCCTGGCAGGCCTCGCGGACTACGGGCACCCGGCTCAGCGCCTTCAGGACGATCGGGCGCCAGTCCACGGGCTTCGGGTTGCCGACGCGCTTCTTCTTGGCGGCAGCGCCTCGTCCGGCTGGCTTGGTGGTGGTCTTGCGGCTGGTAGTGGCCATGGCGCCACTGTAGGAGCGCCCTACCCGCTCAAGCGCACGGGTCAGGCCGCGATGTGCTCTTCGAGCATGCACAGCCCGCGCAGCTTCCAATCGGTCGGGGTCTGGCCTCGGCGCCGGCCGGTGCAGATGTCGCGCACGTGGGTCTTGCTGACCCTCACCCTGTCGTCGAACTTCTTGGCGATGGTGCCGTAGCCCAGGCCTTGCTCCCTCAGCCACAGGATGAGTTCGACGTCCTCATCGCTCAGCTTGGCGCGCGCGTGGTCCTCGCCCACGGCATAGCCTCGGTCGTTGACGCCGACGTACCTGGTTGGCCTCTTGCGTTTCACCACCTTCACCCCTTGGCTTGGTCACTTTGGGTATCGCCATGCGAAATTGCCCGCACAGAGTGAGCCCGCAACCAACGCCACAGCGATGCGCCAGTCAGGCCATCCCAGAAACCGCGCGCGGCAGCCTTGAGCAACCGCTGCGCGAGCGTCTTGGTGTACGGTGAAGACAGCGGCAGCCCTGGGGCCACGCCAGCCGATTGCAGCAAGCGAACAGGCGAGGGAGCGCGCTCCGCAGCCAGGACCCAGTCGATGGCCCTCTGCAGACTCTCGGCGTCTTCGGCGAAGAACTCCGCGTTGTAGTCCAGCGCATTCATCAGGCGATCTGCCTGTTGCTGGTTGGCGTCGCGCGCCCGCTCCAGCGCATAGACGATCTGTCGCGTGGGCTCGTCGAGATGGGCGACCTGTTGGCGGGTCAGGATTTCAGCCATGACTCACACTTTCCACCCGGCCAAGACGTATTCCACCGTAGGTAGGAATACTGTGAGGGTGAGGGTGCATCGCCAAGTATTCCGTCACGCATTGCGATCGCACACCTCGCCGCAATGCGTTCGGTATGCGAATCGCATTGCGATCGCATTGCGATTGGTATGCGAATCGCATCACTCGTCCCCCCCGTTGAGTCCCCAGCGAGAGCGTGCGGCAATGGCGCCGGCCTTCGACGCCTTCTCTACCTTTGCCCTCGCCTTTTCCAGCTCAGCGCGTACCCGCTTGTGCACCCAGCTGTCGTTGCTGGCAAAAAAGAACGGCTCGATCACCGGCTGGACACGGGCCCAGCCCTGCGGAGTCATGCGCGTGATCGCCGCCAGCGCTGCAGGGTCGCCGGGCAACTTGCCATCGGCCTTCCAGCTCGCCATCAACAGCAGCAGGTAGGCACCATGCTGCTCTGTCGTCAGGTGCATCGTGTCACCCAGGTAATCCGCGATGTACAGCGGCATCCAGTGATCGTGTTTTGGGGGCTTCTTGGGTGGTGCCATGTCACGCAGCCTTGAGGAGAGCGCTCCGCAGGGCTTGCGAGGCCTTGAACAGGCTCGTGCTCTGGTGGAAGTCGTTGAAGTCCTGCCCCACGGTGGGGGGCATGTAGTACGGCCAGCCGGTTTCCTCCGCGACACGCTCGCCGGTCAGCGATGCATCGTTGTCGGCGACGACCAGGCCCTGAGGCAGGTCCTTGGCCAGGCGCCCGAGGTTGTGCGCGCTGAAGCACACGAAGATGGTGAATCGCGCCTTGAGCGCAACGAGCGCCGCCCGGATGGACAGCGCCGTGGCATAACCCTCGCACAGCACAATGGGCCCGCGGCTGTCGAACACGAATGCCGCATCGCTGGTGCGCTGGCCAGACAGGAAACGCTTCTCGCCGGTCTCGCTGATCAACTGGCAGCCGACCAGATCCTTGCCGACGCGCATGGGGATCACGAGCATCAGCCCGCGCTTGCTCTGCCACACGTTCGCACGCTCGTCCGGAAAGCCCTTGGACGCCAGATAGGGGTGCGTCGCCAGTTCGCACTGCGACAGGATCCGCTCCGCGCGCTCGGCCGCTTTCTTTTGCTTCGCGGCGATCTCTTGCTGGGCCTGCCGGGCTACACGCGCGATCTCGGCGCGGTTGACGTTGGACTCCTTACCGTCACGCCACACCGCCACGTCGGTCATGGTGGAGTGCTCTTGAGCAAACCCATGGTCGCCCATGTACTTCACCGAGCCGTTGCGCTTCTTCGGGTGGGTGACAGTCGGGTAGCGCTTCCAGCGCCCCACCGGCGGCACCGTGTCGATCACGATGCCGAGCCCACGGCAGAAGGTGACGAAATCGGTCATGCGTTCGCCCTGCTCTTCGCGTAGGCGATCTGTCTGCTCCTGACCCAATTCTTGACCTCGACAGAAGGGGGCAACGCCCGGTTGAAATCGAGGTCCCGGGGCCACACGCCGAACTTCTCGCGATACTTGTTCGCGACCCATGTCTCTTTGTAGGGGTTCGGACGCGGCTCGCGCTGGATGTAGAGCAGCATGGAATACCACTTCTGCTTCGTCTCCTTGCTCGCACCAGCCTTGCCGCCGCCTTCAAGCTTGGTCAACTCGCCCGGCACCGTGACCACCTCGTTTCGCTTGAGGCGCACGAACCCGCAGCACGGGCAGGTCTCTGCACCCGTAGGCCAGATGCGCGAGCAGCGCGGGCACTTGGCCTCCTGCTTTTCTCGCTCCGTCGGCTCCTTCTTCGGCTTCTCCCGGCCCTCGTCGATGCTGGTGATGCCGTTGAAGAACACGTCGTCCCAATCCTTCTGAAAGCGCACGTAGTTGCCCGAGTGGTCCAGCCAGAGGGCGAATTCCTTGCCCGGCGCGCTGCGCATGACGCGGCCCATCTGCTGGATGTGAGACGAAAGCGATTTGGAGAACGGGCGCGCGCTGATGCCGATCTTCACGTCAGGCACGTCGAAGCCCTTGGTGAGGATGTCTGTGGCGATCAGGCCCACAATGTCGGTGTCAGCCTTGGCGAAGTCCTTGATCGCGTCGTCCTTGAACTGATCGTCGTCCTTGTACGACAGCGACAGGAAGTTGTAGCCAGCCTCCGCGAACTTCTGCGCAAGGTCAGCGGCGTGGGCCACGCCCGAGGCGAACACCACCGTCTTGACCGGCCCGCCGAACACTTCGTGCGTCTTCTTCACCCACTCGGCCACGATGTCACCGGTGATAGCAATGCCACGGTCCTCGGCGTCCCTGCTCGACCATTCCCCGGCCACCTTCTTGGCGCCGGTCATGTCGATCTCTTTGGCGACGAACACCTGCAGGGGAACGAGGCGCTTGCGCTCGACCAGCTCGGCGGTGGTAACCGCTGACACCACGTTGGTGTAAGTCTTGCCCAGGCCCTTGGTGAAGGGGGTGGCGGACAGGCCTACAACCCACACGTGCGGGTTGTTCCGGATGAACTCGATCGTCTGCTTGCGCGTCTGGTGGGCCTCGTCCACGATCAGCAGCTTGAGGTTGGGGAAGCTGCCGCGCTTCTCCAACGTCTGCGCGCTACACACCTGGATCAACTCCTGCGGCCTGAAGCGCCAGTGCCCCGACTGCAGCACACCGTGCCCGATCCCGTACTTGTCCAGGCGTTCGCTGGTCTGGTTGCACAGGACGATTCGATCCAGCACCATCGCCCCTCGGTTGCCCTTGTTGCCGGTGGCCTCCAGCAACTCCATCGCCATCTCGGTCTTGCCGGCGCCTGTGGGCGCGACCAGCATCTGGACGCGGTGACCGGCGATGAACCCATCGCGCAGCTTGCCCAGGATCGCCTCTTGGTAGTCGAAGAGTGTCAGCACGGAATGACTCATGCAGTGACCGCCCCGGCCTTCTCGGCCTGCTTGCGCCAGTGCTTAATCTGCTGTTCTTTCTGGGCGGACTCGCGCATGTAGGTGTCGCGCGAGGCTTTCACGGCGTCCAGCTCGATCTGCAGCACGCGCACTTGCTCGCGGAGCTGCGCGATCGTGTCAGCGGCGGCGGTTTTCTCCTCCTCGCTCGCGTCCATCGCCTCGACCGCTAGCCGGTCGTTGAGACGGTCGTTCTCCTCCGAGAGGATGCGCACCGCCTCTTGGGTCTCGGTCAGCTTGTCAATCACCTCGGCCGCTTGCTCCTGGGCCTTGTCGCGCTCCTGTACCGCCTTGAGGGCTTGGAGCTGCGCGTCCTTCTTGCTGCCTGGCTCCGGTGGCTTGCCGCGGGGTTTGGCGGGCCCGCGGGCGACCTGCGCCGCCTCCTTCACAGTCAGCGCGCCCTCTTTCACCATCTCGGTGAGCCCGGCTTGGTGAGCGGCCTTCGCGTGCTGGATCGTGCGGACCGTGGTGCCAGCCGCCTTAGCCATGTCCTCGTTCTTCGAAAAGGGTGAACCAGGTTCATCCTTTTTCGGACGACTCGCTGGAGCCCATTCCGCGCAAGCCACCACCGCAGCCGCTCGCTGTGAAGCGGACAAGTGCCTGCGGTGCAGGTTGTGGCTCAGCACGAAGGCCACCGGATCGGCCTTGGCATCGAAGGTGAACTTTTCGGGCTTGATGCCCAGTTCGCTGCAGGCGCGGTAGCGATGCCAGCCATCAAGCACCATGCCCTCGTGCAGGATGATGGGCTCCCGCTGGCCGTTCAGTGCGATGTCAGCCTTGAGTTGGAGAAACTCGTCGTCCGCCATGCTGGGGAAAGCGGCCGACAACGGGTGCTGGGTCAGTTCCATGTGGTTCCTTCGTAATCGAGCACCCAGCGGGCGCGGGAAATGGAGAGATGGCGCGCCGTCCAGTACAGGAGGCGGCCGATGTAGATGGCCCGCCTTTTCAAGACGTGAAGGGTCTTCATGCCGCCACCGCCTTCAAGCTGTTGATGGCCCGCTCGATGCGCTCGGCCACGGCGGTCTCGCCGCGGCGCATCTCGCGGTACTCGCGCAGCAGCTCGGTGAGCTCGTCGCGCGGGTTGATGGGCTGCGGCTCGGCGTAGCTCAGCATGTGGGACATGTGAGCAAAGGCACCGTGGTGGCCGATGTCGCGCGCCATGCGCAACAGCAGCATCAAGTGATCGGGGCTCAAGCGCTCAGGCTTGTCCTCGTTGAGGCAGGCCAACAGGTGGCGCTGCGCTGCCAAGGGGTCCTTTTCGGGCCAGAGCCTGGCAGCGACCACCTTGGACCCTCCGAGGGCCTTCACGGCGTCGATCAGCGCATGGTTGAGCGACTCGTATTCGTTCATGCGGGGAGTTCCTCCTCGTTCCCAATCGAGGGAGCCGGAACCGATGCCACCGGCTGCAGTTGGGAACGCTTGGGATGCGCTGGAGGCGCGCTCGGCTGAAACTGCACAGCCATGAACACGACCAACACCGACAAGACCACCGCGACCGCCACGCCGGTCATCCACAGCAGCCAGCACATGCGCGTCGTCACCAACGCACCCGCAGGCTTTGCGCAAGAGCTGATCAGTTGCGTGACCATCCTTGAACTGCGCTGGGTAGGCGACGAACTGCGCGTGTTCTTCACCATGCGTGAGACGCGACTACCCGCCGGGGGTGGTGCGCGTCGCAGCGCTTCGATACGTGGGGCGCGTGGCTCGGCTCGCAACATCGGGGGTGCGCGATGAAGTCAGGCCACAGAAGCAGCCACCTGATGGGGCGCTCCCTCGCGGATCGCGCGCTGGGCGTTTGCTCGATCGGTCAGCGGAATGTCATCAATGGTGAGTGCGCCCCCCGAGAGGGCCACGAACACATCGGCCATGCCGAGATCGACCTTGCGGCCGGCGAAGGCGATCTGGTTGCAGTGCCCCCGGGTCGTTCCGGCCTGTTGGGCGAAGGATTCGCGCTCGTTGACGGGTTTGCTGGTGTAGAAGGTCTTGAAGTCCATGGGGCCTCTCTTTCGCCCCGATCATTACCCTTGGGTAACGTCTTGTCAATACCTGAAGGTAATTTACCTTCTGGTAATTTCACGCCGATGGACATCTTCGACCGCCGACGCGCGAATCTCAGACTCCTGCTGACCAAGATCTCGCAGGCGGAGCTTGCGCGCCGCTCCGGTGTCGCGCCCAGCTACATCAGCCGAGCACTGAAAGAGCCGGGCGACGACGGCTACAAGAACATCGGAGAGGTCACCGCGCGCAAGCTGGAGGCGGGAGCCAAGAGGGTCGAGGGTTCGCTCGACCTCATGCCAACCGCCTTCGAGCTGGTAATCGCCGATGCTGTCAACACCAACCTCAAGCCGACAGTGGCAGATGACGTCGAGATCCGCCAGTTCGAGGTAGGTGGAGGCATGGGTAGCGGCCGTCTGCTGCTCGACGACCAACCCGGGGTGATCAAAAGCTGGCACGTCGATCAGGACTGGCTGCGCCTGAACGTGCGCAACTACACCGCCGTGAAGAACCTGTGCGTCGTTACCGGTTTCGGTCCCTCTATGCGTCCCATGTTCAATCCTGGAGATCCGCTACTCGTCGACCGCGGAGTGCGTTTGGTCGAGACAGACGCGGTGTACTTCTTCCGAGTGGGCCGACACGGCTATGTAAGAGTTCTCCAGCGCATCCCCACCTCCGAAGGGACCAAGCTGCGCGCCAAGGCGAAGAACCCTGACTACGACCCATTCGACATCGACATGACAGAAATGGACTTTGAGGTGCTGGGCAAGGTACTCACCGTCTGGAAGAGCGAACAATTCTGAGGAGGACTCCATGCGCACCACTATCACAGCCATCGCCCTCCTCGCCGCCGTTTCTGGCTGCGCCACCAACTCGGCGAATATGCGTGTCGGGACCGACATGAGTTACGCCAGCCTCAAGGAGCAGCGTGAAGCTTCGCAGGCCGTACAAGTGGTGCAGCAGGCGCCTCAGGGGGTGACGATGCTTGGCCAGATCGATGCGTCTCGCTGTCATCGCAACACGCTTCACAGCGAGCCATCCGACGCTGAGGTCCTGCTCGACCTGAAGGTGGCCGCATACGCCCGTGGCGCAGACGGGATCACCGGCGTGAACATCACGAAGACTTCCGGCCTGATGCAGAACTGCTGGGCGATCCTGAACGGCACGGCCCAGGCCTTTCGGGTAAAGAAGTGACCGCTCAGCGACAGCGCTCAAAATATTTACCTGCAGGTATTGACTAGTTTAATTACCCTGGGGTAATCTAGCGCCGTGGCCTGAATGAGGCCGTCACGGAGCCAGATATGCGATACCTCTCCTGCGCCGACACCGCCAAGCTGTTGCGGCAAGCCCTGAAGGAAGCCTTCCCCGGCATCAAATTCTCGGTGCGCTCCAGCATCTACAGCGGCGGCGCTTCCATCCGGGTGGGCTGGATCGACGGCCCCAACGCTGCCCAAGTCGAAGCTGTGGCCAAGGTCTTCGAAGGCGCCTACTTCGACGGCATGCAGGACTACAAAGGCTCGCTGAGCGCCCTGGTGGATGGAGTGGTGACCAGCTTCGGCGCTGACTACATCTTCTGCGAACGCGGCAACAGCGACGCCGCGGTGCAGCGCGCCATCGACTCGGTCTACCGGCGCCTACAGGGCAACTTCGAAGAGCGCGGCATCGCCAAGCCCACGCTCGCCGAGTACCGCAGCGGCAATCTGTGCAATGTGGCGATCACCACCAGCGGGTGGGATGCCTACTGGAACCTGCAGAGCTGGATCACGCGCACCGTGGTCAAGGCCAGCGACCGCCTGGCGGTGGCGAAGTCCAAGACCGCCGGCAAGGTGATTCAGTTGGGCGGCGACGGTTACGGCCAGGGCGGCACCCTGCAGGTCGCGGAGGTGGCGTGATGTACCGCATCATCGACATCCGCACTCAGAAGCCGGTGGGCAAGCCCTACAAGAGCGCGAGTCGCGCGCGGGCCCGCCGCGACAAGCTCGACCTGCAGCACGGCGCAATCCGCTATCGGGTGGTGTCGGCATGACCGCGCTGGCCAGCACCACCACGGCGGAGCTGCAGGCCGTGCGCAAGCGCCTGGAACAGCAGATCAGGAGCGCCGAGAGCATAGCCAAGGCGTTCAAGTGTGCCCGCGATCTGTACGCCACCAAGGAATGGGCCGACCGCGTGTCCGACCTCTGCGCGGAGCTGGACCAAGTGCACTACGAACTCACGTCGCGCGGTACGACCATCGACGGCTGGCTCGACAAGCGCGATCTGCCGTGGGTGGTGCCCATGGTCCTCTGCTTCGTGATCATGGGCGTCGTCGAGGTGCTGGGATGAGGGCCCTACTCCCCCGACTTGCGCCCCTTGACTTGGCGCTTTCGCTTTGCCGGCGGCACCTGGGCGTCAGGCTTGTCCAAAAGAGCTCGCAGCTTGTGCTCCTGAGACAAATTTCCGATGTCCCTGGCTGCCGCTACAGCGGCAGCGAAGTCTTCGTCACGAAGCGACTCGCCGATGGTCTGGATCAAGCGCATCAAATGTCTTCCTTCGGGCGTGCTCTTTTCCACCATCTCCGCAACGATCGCCAAATAGTCACCGATGACTTTGACCAATCTGGCGAGCGCACGATGCGCCTCACGCACCGACTCGGCTTCTCGCTGCGCGAAGGCGGCCTTCTCTGCCAAGAACTCCAGGCGCTGTTCAAGGTTGGCAGTTGCGGCAGCGATGTCGCTGGTCCGCGCGCTCTTCAACGTTTCGAGTCGCTCTTCGAGCCGAGCCACTTCGCGCTCCGTGTTGCGAAGCTTCACGCTGACTCGGTCAGCATGGTTTCGGGCGGCGTCGTACTGCGACTGGAGGGACGCCACCGCCCCATGAAGATCGTTGGTGACCTTCTCCAACTCATACGAAATGGCCAAGCGATGCGCAGCCTCAGCGCTCAACGATCGACCTGCCGCATCGGCCGAAGCCTGCAATTGCTCCTTGAGGTTGCTAGGAATCCGCAGGTTCGTTTGAACGTCTTCGATGGCCATCGCCAGATTATCTAGCAAAGTGCTTGCACCACACCAAGCATTACGCTACATTGACACCAAGCACTCCGCTACATGGAAGAAAGGCCTGGGATGGAACGCAATGACGAACAAACCAACGTGAGGTTGCCAAAAGACCTCAAGGAGTGGCTGTGCCAGCAGGCTGAAGACAACCGCCGCAGCCTGACCGCCGAGGTCACCTTCCGGCTCGAAGACTCGCGCCAGCGCCAACTGGGCGCACAGAAAGAGGTGAAGCCCCAGCAGGGTGAGAGCTGCTGAGGCTTCGAGATCAATCACCAGTTCCAACCAGAGAAAGATCAACATGGATTCTATGACCCCCCTTCCCGATGGCAAAGTGCCATCTGGCGCCGAGGTTGTCCTGCTGCTTCAATCCGCAGGGGGCGACTACTTCAAGACCGCAAATCGCGTGCTGGCAGCGCAGGCCTCCGGCTTCGAGTTCAGCAACAGCGCGCCCACGACTCTGGCACTGTTGTCGCGCGACACCCGTGAGGACATCGCGACCATGCACGTCGATGGCTTCAAGGAGGCCACGGCCGAGCTGTCTAGCATCGTGGTGCGCATGAGCCCCAGCGCCTGCCCCATCGAGTGCCAGGCCGGCACTCGTCTGACGACCGCGATCGAAAAGTTCGCCCGGCTCATGAACGCCAGGATTTGCGACGCGGACGCCCGGAACCTAACCGAGGAAGAATTTCTGGCTCTGGGCAAGCGCATTGACGCCCTGATGCTGGACCGGCGGATGGACGATCACAAGGAGTATGCAAGGACCGCCATGCCGGACGGGACCGTCCGGTTCGAAGTGGAAGGGCTGTCGTTCGTCACCGAGTACCGGACCCCGCGAGGCCGCCACCTGCGCACGGACTACTTCGATGTCCCGCCGCTCACCTGGTACGACGGGCAGATTCGCGGTCTGCAGGTGGCTGCCGAACTCCTGGAGTTCATGCGCACTCACCACACCGATCGGTATTGGTACTGCGATGTGATCATGGCCGCGGTTCAAGCGACGAGTCGTGAGGACTACAGCACTGAGAAGCCCACGCGCGGATCAGCCGCTCGGGCCTTTCTGAGCGTGATCGTGGGCAACACGCTGTTCGCCGCTCGTAACAGCAGCTTCGGCCCCTGGATCGCGCAGCAGATCGAAGAGAAGCGCCACAGCAAGGCGACCATCGAAGAGGCCGACGCCGAACAGAAGCGCGCCTTCGTCGAACGCATGAAGACTGCTCGCGCGCGCAAGGCACAGGAACGCGCCAAGGTAGCGGAGAAGCGAACCGCCCGCGTCACACCCATCCGCCAGACCGCCCGCAAGGCCGAGCTGGTGGCCGCCTGAGGGAAGCGACATGAGCACCATCGAGTTGATCGAGCACGCCCCCTCCGCAACCCGCGTCCAAGCCCGTGACGTGGACGGCAAAAACACCTACATGGCCGGCGTAGCGCTGGGTGTCGCGCTGCTGAAAGCAGGCGACCAGTTCAAAGCCGCCGCAGACGATGCGGTTGACCTCGAAGCAGAAGTTCGCGGCAACACCCCTCAGCACAACTACGTCCGCCCCTTCCTCGATACCGTCATGGCGAGCCCGGAGCTGGTCGAGGGGTTCAGCGCTGTCCTGTCCGGTTACCTGGGCGTCCAGTTGCCACCCGACACCCGCGTCTTCGCCGATCTGACCTACGAGAAGATCATGGGCGCCAGCGCGTCGACCCCTTGTCCCATTGATCAGGATCGCGTCAATTTCTCCAAGCTGAGCCGGCTCTTGAACGATGCTGCGCAAGACGACAACGGAGTGGCCTGGAGCGGTAACGCACTCAGGCTCTTGCAGTGCGCCGCCGACATCGCCGCGCAAGCCGCAAGCAAAAGCTGGATCGGCAACCCGCACGCCGATAGCACCGCCTACGACGTGGCCGCGCTGGTGATCGCCGCTGGCCGAGTGCCGGGCGATGAGATCACGTCAAAACAGCGCGCCTTGCTGGCGCAAGTGCGCGACATCTTGATCGATCTCACCGAAGGGGACGAGCGAGTTCTGGATGACTCCCCGCCGGCCAATGCGACGCAGCCAGCCGAGCAAGATCCCCGCCTCACAGAAGTGATCGAAGCCCTGGAGCACCTGGGCGCCATGGTCGATTTCGCCTTCGAGGGCCGAACGGAAGGCGACACCGGCAGCACCGAAAACAACCTATTGTCGCTGGCCTCCGACTATCTGGATTCGATCGCGGATGACGTGCAAAGCGGCTACCTGCTCGGTGACGATGACCCCGGGCGCGGTCACCCGGAACTGATCCATCGGCTCGGCCGCTTCGAACACCTCATCGAGGCGATCGGCGTCGTGATCGGCGCCCGCTACCCCGACAGCCATCGTGAGCAGGCGCGTCTCAACTACCTGCAGCAGTTGCTGACCAAGGCCGATGAGTTCTACAACGATTGCGAATGTGGCAAGTCCCCGGCGGCCACTCAAAGTGCTCCACTTATGGCCACCCAAACTGCTCCACCCTGGCCGCGGTGATCTGACGCATTGAGTCCATTGCGTCGGGCGCCGTGAGGCCCGACAGGCAGGACGTTACTTTTGCTCCCTTATTC